>Ga0070766_10000159_pt1 | contig 26772 bp, 30 predicted proteins | sample HubBroMetageWFT6_FD_69782 | JGI IMG/M metagenome (GOLD analysis project Ga0070766, IMG submission 69782) | Warmed and freeze-thawed soil microbial communities from the Hubbard Brook experimental Forest, New Hampshire - Hubbard Brook CCASE Soil... | ecosystem: Environmental > Terrestrial > Soil...
CCGAGCGCACCCGGGCGACTCGCCCGCTGCTGTCCGCTGGACTCATTTTCAGCTCACCCCAAACAGAGCCGATCCAAAGGTCTGCGCGATTTCCAGATACTTGCGGCCATAAGGGGTCTTCAGATAGTCCAGTTCCGCCAGCGTGAACTGCTTGATGGTGTCCGGATTAAATTGCGACATCGAGCTCGCCTGATTGGACGCAGAGGACACCACCCCCACGCTCACGCTGCCTATCTTGAAGCGGTTGCGCAGATCCTCAAAATAGCTCTGACCCGCAGCATCATCGGCAAGACAGATCGCAAGATGGGTCGCCAGGTTGTAGACGGCCTGCACGTACTGCGTCGGGGCTGCACGAGCGATGAAGTCATTGACCGTCTCACAAGCGATATTGAGACTGGTTTGAATGACATCAGCGCTCGGAAGCACGGGGCCGCCAATCCCCTTGGCAATCGGCAGTGTCGCCTCCAGGAAGGCTGTCAGCCCTGCCTGGGTGGGCGGAGAAGCGAACACTGCCAACTTACTTGCGCGTGTCCGCGTTCTTCGGTGCGACGCCTGGGGCGGTTGCTTCGGCTCCCTTGGCCTGCGCAGACCCGTCATTTTTCTTATTGGCTTCCGGTATCACCTCCACTTCCACGCGCTTGACCTGAGGCGCATCCAGCTCGCTGGCTCGCTGCTGCTCACGGGTGAGGCCGGCTACCGCAGTCGAATCGATCATCTTCTCGCTGCGAGCCGCCGCGGCTTGCTGATTCGCCTTGATCGAAGCGCGGATCTTAGCAAGATCGATGGGCTGCACATCCCAGATGAAACCACGAGCCCCTTTGATGGCATCATCCGGGCGGCAGGCGCCGTAGAGCTCAGCCTGATGACTGAACAGTTGATCGAACGCCCACGAGTCGAAATCATCTCGGCCACTGGCCAGCGCAATTGTCTGGCCTGCTCGCAATTCCTCGTGTCGCAGCCGTCCGGACCAATCCGCCTGGTCGCTGTCCTTTATCTTGACAGGGACTCGATAGGACAGCGTGTGGTGCTGCAATGTCGTATTGGCGACATAGATCTTTGACATGTGAATCATGCTCCGATAATTGGAAAGTTTAAGATTCGCTGTGGGTTGTGCGCGAATCTATCAATAGACCATCGAAATGAGCTGGAGCGCTTCCGGCCGCAGCACCCAGCCCGGAGTCACGCGAATCTCGTACAGCGTATCCACGGCTCCCAGGGCGAGAGGCACCGTGATCTCACGCGGGGCCGGCATGTCGGCATACATGAATGAGCAGCCTCGCAGGTTGGGCTCGAGCTTGGAGAACTCGTTCGTGTCCCACATCGCCTCGTTGGGCTGATCCACTTCCGTCAACATCAGAATGATCAGATCCGAGCCGCCTGCCCCCTGACCAATGAGCGTATCGTCGTAGCACCATTCGATGACATCGCCCTCGAAGCGCTTGGCGATATCGGCCACCATTTCCGCGGTCGTTGCTGAACCGGCCCCGACTCTCTGGAAGCTCGTCAGCTGCACGACATTGACCAGGCCGAATTGACCGAGCACGCGCTGCGGACCCAAGAATACCCAGCGGTGGGCCTTGCCGAACTGGTAGGTGCGCTGTTTGACGACCGACATCTGATTGAGCAGGAATGTCGCCATCTGGCCGTTGTCGTAATTCAGAACCGTGGTATTGCCGAAGCTGTCTGGCGGAAGGCTTGCGGTAAAGGCCCCGGGAGTATTGACGACGCCCTCGCCATTGCCGCCGTTGTAGCCGTAAAGCCCCAAGCTGCGCAGCGTCTGGAAAATCGTCTGGTGATTTCCCAGGCGGTAGCCTTCCGCGATGTTGATGCCCCAGCGACTCGCGTTGGCAGCATCGTGATGATCCCACTCGGCGTGCGAGCGCACCCGGTAGGTGGGTGTGCTGCGGTAGCCGGGGATCAGATCTACTCCCGGCAACACGTTGCCAGCCGTCTGATGGGTATCCGCGCTGCCGCGAAATGCCAGCTGACGGATGTAGACAAACAGATCCTCCGGGTCGAGCAATACCCGCGGCTTGCCGTCTGCAAACACCCGCAGGAACTGCGAGGATTGATTGATCTGCATGAGCACTCCCGGTTCAACCAGCGATGGATGAACCTGTGCCCAGGAAGTGGTTTGAAGTGCCATGCGTTAAAACTCCTGAGAGAAAAATGTTTCGTCCATTAAAAAAGTGACTCTAGATCTCCAGAATCACGACCGAGCCGACCGGGCTGTACTCGGCCTGGCCTGCGACCGGAAGATTGGGTTCGACGACGTAGGAATTGCCGATGAAGACCTCAAGTATTTTCGCAACTCCGCCCGGACCGCCGCCAGGAATCGCGCCAGCGTTGGCACCCGCGCCGGTGTAGGGAATCACCACCTCATTGGTGAAGTCCCACGACAGCTGGGTGTACTGCGAGGCACTGAGAAGATTCGCAGCGTTGGCAGCGGAGATCGGCAACGCGATCACCGACTCGGAACCGGGCTCCACGAAGCTGATGCTCATGCCGGGCGAGAACAGCGGCACCGTTGACTGCGGGGTCATGATGCCGGCGAAGGACTGATCCGCGACAGCGAAGCCTGCGAAGTTGGCGAGGGCCGTCGCCAATGTCAGCTGCGGCCCCTGTTGCGCGCCGACGCTCTGATTGGCCTGACTGGCCAGGGCAGCGGAGATAGCGACACCCGCATAGACCAGCCCGGTGACGCTGGCGGCGATGGTGCCGGCACGCAGATTGAAGCGCGCATTGGGCTTCGGGTAAAGGCAACCAGCGACCTTGCCGATCGTTTGGGCGCCGAACAGACCAGCGGAATTGCTGGTCAGCATTGGGTTGAGAGTGAGCATTTAGAAATTTCTCCTCAAAAAATGATGGTGGATGCGAGCCTATCAGCGGCCGGGATTGGGATTGATCCGACCGAGCTGGGTACCCCCCCCCATGAATGCCGCCCATGCGATGCCGGAATCACCGTGATAAGTGGTGATCTTGTGGCCGTGCTCATTGACGCGGGTGCGCCGAGACAGGGGTGCGCCCTGCGCGATGTGCACGTTCGATGCCGCGATCGCATCGTTGATGATGATGCCTTCAATGTTGGTAAAGGCGTTCTCATCGCCGATGCTGGATAGATCAGAGTCCTTGTATGCGCGGCTGTGCGCCTTGAGTTCCGTCAAGATGGCGACGCGATAGTCTCGCAGGGACTCGCCATTCAGAGCGGGGCGCGCCGCGTGCCCCCATGCCTGGCAGGCGCTGTCGAGTCTCATCTGCGCGGCTGCGAACTTGTTCTTATCGTCGGGCGTATGTTTCGCGGGTTGACCGGCACGAACCGCTGCCAGTTCCTCGCGCAGGGATGCGACTTGCTGGTCGCGCTCGGCATCTTTCTTGGCCTGCGCCTCATCGGCGTCCTTCTTTGCCTTGGCGGCAGCCTCCTCTTTATCCGCAGCGTCCTTCTTGGCGGCGGCCTCCTCGCAGTCCTTCTTCGATTTGGCATCAGCCTCCTCAGCGTCCTTCTTTGCCTTGGCCGCCTCAGCATCCTTTTTGGCCTGCCACTCGGCGGCGACTGTGTCCATCTTCGCGCATGCCGCATCCATCTTCGACATCATTGCGTCCATTTTGGATTCGGCGGTCTGTGTATCTGCCATATTGATCACTCCTGAAGTATCGACTCCAGCGGGATCGCCGCCTTTGTCCCACACGCCGCGCCTGCAAATAGCCAAATGATCGAGTTGGCGCGGCTTGGACTCGATCAGTAACTTCGCCCCATCGGGCAGAATGAACTCCTCGCCGCAGTCTTCCTTCGAGCGAAAAAATACGCCCGGTGACGTCGACAACTGCTTCTCGAGCAGCATCTGCACGGCGGCCGTGTCCATGATCTTGGCGATGCACCACACCTCATCGCCTTTGATATAGGGGTAGAACGCCGAACCTACGTTGTGTGCGGCGTACTCCTCGCTGGTCATGAGGTTGCCTTCCGAGTGCTCCACCAGAACCGCCAAGCCCGCGCAGCGCTGCAGAAACTCGTCATTCAAATACAGGTCCGGATCCCGATAGGTAAACTCGTTGGTCGGCTTATCCTGGGTGCCACTGCGATGCGCAGCCCCAGTTCCGGTGACACGCATGGCGATGAGCAAAAGATTCCCGTATATCTGCGGTGAAGTCAGCTCGCCCGCGGCAATCGCTTTCGCCACACCCAGTTCATCCAAATCTGGCCGCACCAGCGCGATCGGCACTCCGGGGTGCAGCTTGAGCGTCGCGAGAGCCGCCTGTCTCTCAACCCACTGAAAGCCGTCGTGTTCGGCGTTCATCACCGGGATGAATTTTGGAACCCCCACCGCGATGAAGGTGGTGAAATCCGCGGCATCGTCTATGCGGCGTGTGTGCAGATGAAGCGCACCGGAATAATCAAAGCCTGTCTCTTCGAGCACCTCGCGCCGCGCTGCCTGCTCTGGATTCTCGCCGGCCTCGATGCCCCCGCCTGGAAACGCCCATCCGCTGCCGTCGGTACGGTGCATCAGCAGCACGTGACCGTCTTCGGCCACGAATAGCACACCGGCCGCGTTGACGTAGCTGGGCTCAATGGGAGGGGCTGCAGGGGCAGGCTCGGAGTCCTCTATCCCGGTGAGCTTGCCGGAGTTGCGCATCGCATACAGGACTCGCTCGGCACGTTCCTTAGAGCCATAAGTTTGTTCTAGCTGTCTAAGAATTTCCTCGCCTTTGTGAGTTAAAGGCATCAGTCGGCACCCGTAGCTGGCGGCGGCGCGAACACGTAGAAGTGCAGCACTGCGTAAGCGCTCGCACCCGTGGCGTGACGGTGATGCAGTAAATCGGTGGCTGGAACTTCCAGTTGATACTTCTTCAGCACCGGCTCGATTGCAGATCTGAACTCGTGCAGGAATGCATCCAGGCGTTTGTGCCCGGCAGACACCAATTCGGATCGCGCCGCCAACTCCTCGGCACTCAACTGTTTCGCAACCGGGGATGGCATTGGGTCAGGCCGTGAGTTTTCTGACTCGCGCCAGTTCCGCTTTACCGGCCAAGGTAAGCATGGAGGCAGGCAACTCTGACAGCCCGTACACCGGTTCAACCCAGCACGAACAAAAAGGCTCTTCCGCCACGGCTGTCACCTCGTCGTAGTATTGATGGCCATCCAACTTCACGAAGCCGCGCTTCATCGCCCAGCTCCCGCGCAACAAGAATATTCTGCCGTCGCGCTCGACGTGCTCGGGCCGAGAGTCATACGCTGGCGGACCTTGTTTGATGTGCCTCCAGATATAGGCAATAGCCCCGCCGTCCACCGCGATGATATCGTGTATCGCGGCCACCAGTTTGTGGCCCTGATCGATGATGACCACGCGCTCACGGTGCGGCAGCCCTGAGATCGATCGGCGTATCAGTTCGCCCTCCTGCGCCTTATCGACCGCCTTGGAGCCGCCCGCAGGAATGGATGTTGCCCAACCTGCCAGGCGCTGCAGCGCGCGTTGACGCGAGGCCTTCTGATCCAGTGTGATCAGACTGACCGATGCCAGAATGCGACGATTCAATTCCGCTCGCAGCCGTGGTGCCAACTGCTGCAGCTTGAACATCGGCACGCCAGGATGGCGCTTCATCAAGGCAGAGGGTCTGCGAACGGTGCGCTCGAAGATCTGCGTGAGATGCTGGGCGAGCCTTTTCTGCAGCTCGTGCGCCGGCATGAGCGTCGCGCTCATCGAGGTCTCGATGCGTGCCAACCACTGCTCCAGCCGAGCCTGGGAATCAAAACCGTGAGCTGCGAACTCGCGTATGGCCTCGTTGACCACCGCGTAGAAATTTCCTCTCACTGCACCGCCGCTGCAACCGGTCGGCCAGGAAGACGCGCGAGCGCTGAACGAAAGTGACTCAAAGAGTCATTCCTGCTCTGGGCGCCGCGACCCGCCGGCTTGCCGCCGCCATCGGCGTTGTCATTTTGCAGGGAGGCCTCGAAGCTCTTGTTCTCGCGATCCTTGTTTTCCTCAAAATGAGCCAGGAGCTTGTCGACGTCCAGATTCAATTCTCGCGGCAACAGCGTCTTGATCTGGCTGAGGTTGTCGCACAGCCACTCGACCACTTCGAGCTTGTTGTCCGGATCCAGCTGCGGCATCAGAAGCTCTGCGACCGCTACCATCGCCTCGAACTTGACCGCCTCCCCCTTGGCCTGCTCGCCCGGGGGCTCGACCAGCATCGAGGGCCACGTGGCTTTGAATGCGCGGCACCACTCGGAAAACGCAGCCTCATGCGTCACGTTCTCGTACTCTTCAGGATACAGCGACTTGATACGGGTGAAGAATGCCGGATTCATCCAGGCGCGGTAGCGAATGATGTTGTCGAACCAGTCGTAGTCCGGTTTCATTTCCAAACGCTCGCCGTCGATATATTTGGAAATGTTCTTCGCATCCTCGGTGCCTTCCGCCATGCCGCCGATCATGGTCTCATTCTGCAAGAGTTTGGCTGGCATGTTGGCCGCTGTCGCGCAGTCCTTGAGGATATTGTCACGCGCGAAGGTGCCAGCCGTATCCACATTGTTCATGTCGAGGGTTTCTATTTCCTCGGTCAGATCAATGGTCGCGATTTCACCGTTGGTGGCTGCCTTGAGCAGCATGCGCTTGAACGCCGCGATGCCCTGCATGACCTTGTTGATCACACCGCCCGGGGACTTGAGCTTTGCGATGAACAGCGCGATCTTGCCGGCGATTGAGTCGTTCGCGATCATCGTCTTGATGTACGACTTCATCGGATAGAGCGCGCGCTGATAGACGCTGCGGCCGGTGAAGCCAAAGGTCGATGGCGTGAAATCTATATAGATCGTCTGCTCGTTCATCACCACTCGAAAGCGCGAGCGGTGATAATTCTTGCCGTTGCACACGACGCGCACGACTTGGTTGAACTCAGGGGTGTTCGGCACCTGATTCATGATCGCGGAGCCGGACATATTCAACGGATCGAACACGTTGAAGAATATCGGAAGCTCCCACAGCTTCTTCATGTCCAGCGCCTGGTCGGTGGGCGCATCCTTGCAGCCCAGTACCAGAGAGGCCATGCCGTACACGCGCGACAGGCAGCGCAGGTTCAGAATGTGCGTCTGGCAGCAAAACTGCGTCCATACCAATTCGAACTCTTCGGCCACTTCCGGTGGGTGATTCTGGACCGTTACCGTTCGTGGCTGGCTCTGTGCCATGCGGATGGGCGCCTCGGCCATTTTGGCGCCCAGCGGATGCAGCGTGTAGAGCGCCTTGCATACCTGATAGCTCGGTTCGGTGCCGGGCTCGATCTCATCGGCCTTGAGCAGTTGCAACAGGCCTTCGCCTACGGCAGTGCCGCCATCAATGGTCACGATAGCCATCTACGGATGCGGCGTGCTGGCGTCAGGTGGAAACGAGGTCCACAACTCCTCGCGCGCGAAATCAGCCACCAGCTTGGCGCTGGTTGAGGCGCTGCTGTTGGTGTAGAGCATGTCGGAGAAGATACGGTTAACATCCTCGTCCGCTGGTCTATTAGCGCCTTCATGCGCGCCATTGACGTAGGTGTACGCGCTCTGCTGATAGGTGAAGTTGCTGTCGAGTACATGACCGTTGATTGCCGCCCAGCAGAATCCGGAGGAACTGGCAGAGCCGCGCATCGCAAACTCGATCAGGAACCAAGTATTGATCGGCACCGGGAACACCGCAGGATCGAACTGATCCTGAAATGCGATCTCGTAACCGCTGGTCGGGAATCCGTCCGCGATGATCTGAAACTGAGGACTCGTAGCAGTAAAAGAGCCGTGCGCGGCGCCGGTAGTGAGGCCAAGCGAGCAGCGGTACGAAGAAGTACCGGTCTTGGACTCTTCGATCGTGTAGAAGGCACCGCCATTGGAGTTGGGGGCCATCGAGAAATTCGGACCGATTCGCGCCCAGAATCGGTAGTACCACATGTCGCCGATATTGCCGGTCGCGGCCCAGTGGATGCCGACCTGCTGCTCACTCTTGCCTGAGATGCCGCCGATGTTGCCGTCGAATGGAACCTGACGAGTGGCTTCCAAATAGTTGACTGTCTGACCGCAACCTGGAAGCGCTGGCGTACCGCATGCTGGAAGCGTGGCACCAGTGAGAATGCTAGCCGTGAAATCCGTCGATGCATTATCGGCAATGATCTGCATCTCGTCCGGCAGCGATGGGGCTACCGACGCGTTCCACACTGATTTCGTGTTGGGGTAGACGAACCCGGTGACCGTGTCTGTGCCCTGAATCTGTCGGGTGCCGTCGTTGGCGCTGATCGCGCCGTTGACGATGGTCAGTCCCTGATAGCTGTACTGGTTATAGGCTCCAGCAAGGAAGCCGCTGCTGGTGCCACCGCTAGAGCCGCCAGAGGAAGAACTGGATGAGGACGAGGAACTGCTACCGCCAGAGGATGAAGAGCCGCTGCTGGTCGCGTTACCAGAGAGCGTGCCGATGAGCGCCGGCAGCGGTGTCTGCGCTGAAATACTCAGGGCTAACGGCAGCACCAATGCGACGGCGAGCCCAGAGAGCGCGCACAGTTTCAGCAGGCTTTTCACTTCACGCCGCGTCGCGCAGGTCGTTCGCCGCCACCCAGGCTGGCGCATGAGGGGCTATCAGTTTGGTCAAACCTCCGCCGGTGATGAGCCACGCCGCGCTGAATTCCTTGCAGGCCACTGCTTTTCCGTATGCCGCAAGTGTGCGCGAGCCGGTGGAACCCACTGCCGTGGTGCTTCCGAACCCTAATACAAGCTCGTCGGTATTGATCGTGATCGTAATTGGGCCAGAGCCTCCCTCATTGAAGAACGTGATGCAGGCGCCAATGGGGTAGTTGACCTGACCAGAACCACAGGCGCTGCAAGGGATGGTGAACGTGCAGCCGCTGGTGGTCGCGGTGTGCGCAATCTCCTGGCCGTTGTCGGAAGCCTGCAGTGTGTAATTGCAGGACTGCGCGTTCTGCACGATCTCAAGGGTGCCGATATCGATCGTGCCGCCGTTAGCACCTGGCAGGTTGTAGGTCGTGGGGCTCGATCCAGCCGGCACATTAACGGTTAGCGGCGCCCCTACAATCGCGGTAGCTCCAGCCCATGTGAGGGCGCCCGTATTGTTAGCGCCCGAGCCGCCCTGCGCAGGCGTCACCACAGTCTCGCCAGTGATCGACGTGCTGCCAGAGAACAGCGCGATCTGAGGCGAAGCAGGCGAACCCGTAGTCGTGACGGTGCCTGATCCTCCGCCGCCTCCGGCCGGGACTGCACAGGCGCCGTCGCCGCGCAGGAAATTGCTGCTCGAGCATCCCCCTCCCCATAACCCGATGATGTTGGTCGCGGTCGCGATACCGAATGGCGTGGTCCCGCGCCCGAGCAAAATCCCGGTCAGACTCGTGGCCCCACTCCCGCCGCTGGATACTGGCAATACCGAGGTGACGCCGGTGGAAAGACTAATGGCCGGCAGGTCGGAGGAAACAATCGCTCGCGGCGCGAACGGGCCTGATCCTGAAACCGAGGCCGGCGACATGATAGCGAGCCCGGGAGAAGCCGAAGCGGACGTAATGGCAAAGGTTCCGCTGCTCGTGATCGAGCTTGGCGAGACGGAGAGGTAACTCGGGACGCTGATCCCGATGCTGGTGACGGTGCCTGATCCGGAGACTGTCTGACAGCTACCATCGCCACGCAGGAATGTCGCCGAGCTACACGTGCCGGTGAATAGCCCGGTGATATCGCCCACCACCGCGTTGGTGATTGATGTCGCGCCAGAGAACGCCGCCAGCACATTCGTGGTGACCGTGCCGGTTGTGACAACCGTTCCACCGCCGGCCGGAGTGGTGCAACCACCGGCACCATTCAAGAATGACAGCGCATTGCCGGCGCATCCGAACAACGTATAAACATTGGTCGCATTCGCGACTGAGAAAGGCGCGGTGCCATTTCCCAATATCAGCCCTGTGAGCGTGGAGACTCCTGTGCCACCCACGGGCACACCGAGCACGCCGGTCGGAAAGATGTAGCCTTGAATCTGCGACAGAAGAAAGTCTGACGTGACCCCGTTCTGATCACCCAGTAACCGCTCAGCGCCGGAGAATGGCGGGATTGCAGTGGGGTACTGCCCCACTTCCTGCGCACGGATATCACACGTGCACGCAAGCAGCGCCAGCACAGCGGCCAGCTTTTTCAATCGCATGAGATGTTCCTCCGGAACTCTAAGGGTTGAGTGGCGCGCCGCCGGAATTCATCACTGGCGCGCCGTCACTGTTGGTGACGACTGTTGAGATGGACGTCGTGAGAATCATTTCATCCGATGCGAGCGCAAGCGAAAGCGTGATCAGATAGTTCTTGCCGTTGGCGGCCACAGATAACTTGAATGGCACGCCGATCTTTAGCGCTGGCACTGGGACCGCTGGGGCTGGTGCGAGATCGGCTGACATCAGGAAGTGGTGATTGCCACGACGTAGCCTGCGCCGCCGTTGCCGCCTGCGCCGGAGGCGTTGCCGACGGCACCCCCTCCTCCACCACCGCCTGAAGCCTGAATTCCGTTACCGCCGCCACCCGCGTTACCAGTCGTGCATCCGCCACCACCAGCGCCCGCAGAGCCTGGTGAATAGCCAGAAGCTGATGCGGCTCCAGCCGCGCCCACCGTGCAGATGCCGGCGCCATTAGCCCCAGTGAGCAGAGGATTGGATCCTGCGCCTCCACCGGCTTGGGCCGTGGGTGAGGTAGACACGCCGCCGCCAGAACCACCCCCCGGTGCGCAGCGACTGACTCCGCCTAAGGTTCCTGCGCCCCCGCTGGGCGTGCCGCCGCCTCCAGCACCAGAACAATCTCCGCCACTGGCTCCGCCTTGCGATCCGGCCCCACCGGTACCAGCGTTGACGCCACCGACGGTGCCACTACAGCCGAACCCTGGAATCGCAAGGCCACCGCCTCCTCCACCGCTGGATATCGCGCCAGATGCTCCACCGGTGCCCAGACAGCCGCCGAATGCTGAAATCCATGGCGTCGTGCCGAAGCTCGAGGTATTGCCATTGGTGCCGTTGTTGCCGGCGCCGGATGAGACGGAAGCACCACCGCTACCCGCGGCACCCACTACGACTGATTCGGTGGATCCGAGCGATGCGGTCGCAAATGCGGTCCACTCGGTGCAGCCACCCCCTCCCCCGCCGCCGCCGCCGGAGTTTGCGGTGCCCGAGGCGGTGACGGCGCCGGAACCTGCGCCACCCCCTGAGCCGCACGCCTTTACCCACGTGACTTGAGCCGCGCCGCTCCCGCAGGACGCCGGTTTCGTCCACGTCTGTGTGCCCGCGGTGGCGAATACCTTCACGTCGACCTTGCAGGGAATGGCTAGCGCTGACTGTGTCGTGGCGACAGAGATCGCCGTGGGAGCAGCCGAGGAGCCAGTGTTGTTGGCGAGGAAGGTGTTGGCGGCCTGAGAGACCAGACCGCTCAACGGCAACCCGGTCGCGTTCGTGAGCACTGCGGCCGATGGCGTACCGAGCGCTGGCGTGACAAGGGTGGGCGAAGTAGCCAGTACGTTGTTGCCGGTTCCAGTCGTCGTCTGCGAGACGAACTGACGCGATGAATTGGTGCCGATGACCGAAGCCGAAGCGGGCACTGCGGCGCCATTCACCTCGACGGCATTGGTCGCCGTGATCGTGCCGGAGCCGGCAGTGCCAAGCGAGCAGCCAGTTCCGCAGACCATCGCAGCGGAAGTATTGGTGCCGGAGACAATCCCGCTGAAGGCATTGCCACCTCCGCCACCGGCTTGGCAAGTGCCGTTGGTGGCGAAGAACAACGATGCGGATGAGACGTTGCAGCCGGTTCCTGAGACAGTCAAATTGTCGAGCGCAATCGGCTTGATCGACCATGTTGTGGCGGTAGTGTCAATCGTAATCGCGCCGCTGGTGGTGATGTCCCAGAAGGAGCCTGCATAGACGCCGCCTAAGCGCACATGCACGGCCGCGAACTGGAATGCCTGAAGCGTACCTGCGGTTGGATACCATGTCGGTCGCGTCCATGCCCCGCTCTGACATACCCACGGGCCGTTCTGGCTGGCCGTGGTCTGAGCGGTCAGCAACTCGACTGATACACCTACAGAGCAGGCCACCGAATCGATGGTCTGCGCGCCAGATAGCGTGAGGTTGCCGCAGGTCGCATCGCACACCGAGGTGACAGCCGGCTTGTTGCTGAGCGCGGCTTCGCTGTCGATGATCGGGAAGAAGTACTGGCCCAACAGGGCTGGCGTGATGTCTACCGTCAGTCCGGCCTGATCTGCCAGCATGCGCTCGGGTCCAAGGATGGGACCTGCGGTGGGATAGCCGCCGACCTCACTGGCATTCGCGATGAGTGCGCACGCACAGGCCGCCAGCGCTGCAGCCAGCCGCTTTAGTGATCGCATGGTTTTAGCGCGGTCCTACTGCGGGTACATGCTCAAATTCACGGTCGGCGTTCCCGTGCCGCTCAAGGCCGTGACATTTCCGCGCACGTACGGCCATGCGGGAGATGTCACGGTCGTGGAGCCGAACAACGGATTCGAACTGCCTAAGGCAATCGTGGCGATGACGACCCACCCGACACCAGGATCCTGCGTGGCCTCGACATTGACGCTGGCGATTCCTCCAGTCGTGACCGAGGCCAGGAACGAGGAGGACGGATACTGCCGCCACGAAAATTGCGCCCCTGCCCCGGTGGCGGTGACGGCCTGCAGGAGGTAGGTGCCAGGAGACAGCGCTAGCGCAGGAAGCGTCAGAGCCAGACACGCTACCAGCGCCGATAAAAGCCGCTTCATGGCTTTCAGCCCTGCAATGCGTTCTTGCGGCAGTGCATATGACCCGTAGCCGTGAGTGCCGCGACGGTGAATGTGGCGAGCGAGACGTTGTACACCGAAGTCACCGCGCTCAAGGCCTGGCGCACGTAGGGAGTGGTGAATACCGGATCATTGGTGCCGGTGAGCACATTCGCTGCGGTTTCAAAGTCGGTATAGGTACCCAAATTGCCAATCGTGGTCGCGGTCTGAGAAATGCCCTGTTGCAGATTGGTCACTGAAGTGGAGGTTGCTGGCACGTAGAAAGTGCTGCCCATGCAATCCCAATCCCCGGCCGGCAGACTCACGCCAGCGGTCGGCAGTCCCGCAGTGGTGGTGAGCGCGAGCGTGCTGGTGAGATTCGCGGTGCTCGAGGCGCCGGTAGTCGCGACGAAAGTTCCAGCCAGAGCATTCGCGGCGCTGGTGGCCACATTGAAGGTGCCAGCCGAGACGCTGATCGGCACGATCCAGTAGTTGGTCGAGGACGACAAACCGGTTGGCGGATTGGCGGTGATCGTGATGGGGCAGGTCCACACGGCAATGGCTGAGCCAGACCACGGAGGCGAGGCCCATGTGCCCACCGTGGGCGTTGCGTTGGTGAAGGATACGGACGCACCGGAGGTCGCGCTCGGGCAATTGACCTCGACGTACTGGCCGGGATAGGTCGTCTGTGCCAGCGCTGGAGTGGCGATGGTACCCAGCAGAGCCAATGCAATGGCTGCAATCAGACTTGCACACAGGGAATTGAGCTTCATGACATCGACTCCTCGAAGGTTTTGGAAATAAAGAAAGGCTCGCGAAGGCGAGCTTTGGACTAAATTGTTGGTTCGCTCTCTCATCCGCTGCGGACTATCAATGCAGCGTCACCGAGCCGCGAATGTTGACATTTCCCCTGATCGTCTCACGGATGTTACTTGCAGAGGAAAAGTAAGCGTTAAGCACATAGTTGCCGGATAGTTGACTAGGAGTCGCCAGACTGCGAGTCGTCGAGCCCTCTGTTTCAGTCGCCCAGTAAGGCCAGCCAGCGCCATTGACGTATTGCTGGATCAGAATGGAAGGCGCCCACAGACTTGAATTATTAACGATCATCGCAGCCCCTGTGGCGCCGGTCGCAGAGCTAGGATAGATCCACTGCGTGTAGATCTCGGCTTTTGCTCCGACACTGAGGCTGAACACCGAATTGGTGGTAGCGATTTGCTCCGTCTTTAAGGCAAGTATCCATAGATTGCAGCCAGCGCAGAAAATCTCTGAACCGTTGGTCGCGTACTCAAAATCAAACTGCCGCGCCCAGATGCTCTGACCTGCAACGAATACTACGCCAGGATGATTGCCGCCAGTGTCGTCTTCAAAGAAAACGTTTCCAGCTCCGGCAGATGCGGTGTAGGTCCGGTAATAAGAGTCGTTGATGACAACTGTTCTGGACCCGGTATGCAGGAATGTACATACGTCATAAATGCAGCCGTCGATGACAAGCGGGGTGGAGGAGCTTCCGGCAACTGTGATATTGAAGGTCGGATTCTGGGCTGTGTTCAGACTGTTATAGAAATTCAGATGATTGACCGTATCCGGCACCGTAATGCCGATCACACCGCTTCCGGTGACGTAAGTCCCGGGTGGTGCATAGACTGTCGCCGATGCCGAGCCTGAGATTTGCGAAGGCCAGTTAGCTTGGTTGGTTCCCAGCACCGTCCAGTTTGATTGCGTCGGATCATCTGTTGGATTAGGAGTCTCGGCTTCCGGAAGGTGCAAGTACCCAGGAGTTCCGCCGAAAAGACTTGATGCAGTGCCGGTCCAGTTTTCCGTCAGATTACCTGTGTACGTGACCGGAGTTCCTGTCCCGGTATCCACTTCGCATGGGCTGTAACTGCCGCAGGAAACGTTGCGGGCGTAAAGGGTTCCACCTGAGCCGACCGTGATCCCAGTTCCTGAGCCGTTCAAAAATTCTGAGTCGAGCAGCGAGACCGCACCGGGAGACGTGATACTCAGCGCCGCAGTGGTATTGTCATTCAGCCAGTGCTGGATAGCTGCATTGTAGGGACCTGTATTGATTGCAGTGCCTACCTGGCCTTCCGTGGTGATCTGATCGAAGGTCTGTGAGTATTCGTTATTGATGCTGGCGATAGCGTTCGTGCAGCCATAGATCGCCACATTCTTCACAATGCCTGGACCGGAATATGCCCTGGAAAAGGTAAGCGCATTGGCGCACTGCGAATCCTCAGCCCAGATGACGACATTGCGATAGGCACCTGAATTATTTTCCTGATCCGCGATCAATTGGATGCCGGGGTTTCCGTAGCCGGCATCAAATCCCATATTGTAGACGTAATTGCGGAAGCTGCTCGCGGTGCTAACTGAGTTGGTGTTGATCCACACGTTGTTTGCAGCAATCCCGCTATTAGGAGCCAGCCGCAGGATCGAACTTTGAGGTCCGCTTCCGAACCAGGTAAAGCCATTGCCGCAGGGCTGTACTTTATTGCTGACTAGATAGACACCTGCTGGCCAATACAGATACAGCACATGCGTGGGCGTGGCCCCGCAATTGCCGTTCATATAGACCGCGAGCAATGTGTTCAGACATGTGGTGTTGTCTGTCACCCCATCCCCGACCAGGTTGCATGTCGCATTGCTTGTCACGTTGAGCGCTGGATTCGTCGGGCCTCCGAAGAATCCAGGGGGATAGGTGACGCTTGGAGTTAGGTTTGCGCCGTTTCCATCCGAGGCTATGACCACAAGATTGTTGTTAGCCGTAGCGATCGAATATCCGCTGCACGCGAATGTCCCTGCGGAAATCGTGATCGGATAGGTGCCGGGCGAAGATCCAGAGGTCGCCGTCGTGCTTAGAGTCGGAGCTCCGGTACACGTGGTCGTGTAGGTGTTCTGCGACCAGATCAATGGGGGCACAGGCTGGCCCTGTTCCATCGTCAGATGTGTCGCAGTCAACGTGATGGTCTGCGCGAAGGCGGATACCGGGAGCAGTAACAGTGCAAGAAGCAGGCGCATTTTCATGGCTAGTTCTTGTACTCAAGCACGGAATAGTCACTTACTATGACCCAGTCAAACTGCGATGTTTGGATGAAATCCTGAAAGGTGTAGTTCGCAGCGTTCGCCGTGTTGATAGAACGGGGAGTGGAAGTCGGGGTGGCGCTGTTGACGTAATAGATGTTGTCCTGTGACGTGGCCACCCCAGTATTGATGGTCGTGCCCTTGACTCCGACCAGCGTCGTCGTACTCATCGCATTGCTGAGTACGCCGTTAGATCCAAAGTTGGCAGCACAGGTCTTGCTGCCTGCGCTGTTATTGGCGGTACACCTGAATTCAACTGTCAGCTTGCCTTGGGCGCCCATGGTGCCGGCGCCGATGGTCGTGCTAGGACCATAAACAGCGTTGATAGTCTGTGCATACGCTGCCGGTGTGAGACCTGAGAATGCAGTGGTCGATGGAACAAGGGGAGCAGTATTGGCGGTATAGGTGTTGTTGAAGCATGTCACTACCGCCAGGGAGACTCCCTGACAGAAGTAAGTTCCAGCCGCTCCCAACGGGCTCGCTGGAAGCCCGACAAACATGTTCGCGTGCACCGCATCCAATGGTGCTGAGAACAGTTCTCCGAGCGTGTAAGTCAAACCTGTCGGAGTGCCAGTTGTGGTGACGACAGCCGCTCCGGACTGCGTTGTCAGCGTAGCGGACCCCACAGCGGCAGCACTGATGAGGTACGTCGTCGGGTTAGAGTAGCCCGTGATCGATCCGGTACCTCCGAAAGTGCCGGAAATAGTCAGAGACATGCCGTTGACAAGATTCGCGCAGGTGCAGGTGATCTGTCCTGCAGTACCGCTTATGACTACAACCGAGATCGTTGCCGCACTCAACCCAGCAGCGTTGGTAGCTGTGTAAATCGGACCGCTCACCCACGGCGTAAATGGTCCTGTGCCGGAAGCGGTTGCCGAGAGCGTACAAGTGGCAACCGTGCTACTGCTGAAAGCCGTGATCGCGCAGACTTTATAGGTCGTGTCCAAGAACACGATCTGCCGACCGACATCTCCAGCGCTGGTGCCTGTGAGCGTAGCCGCGCTGAATGTCGCCGTGACTGATCCACTGGTCGCGCTGAATGAAACGGTCTGCCCCGAAACCGGCTGCTGCCCAAAGATGCAATTGCCGGTGGCATCGCAATAGCCGCTGGGAGCTGCAACAAAAGGCAATCCGCTTTGAAGCGCGACCGGAGAACTCGGAATGCATCCGCTCGTGGTGATGCCGAGATTGGAATCGTTACAGACAGCGGTTCCTGGCGCGCCGGTGAGGCTTGCAGCAGTCGGTATATTGGTGTCCGTCCCGAGCAGCGGATAAATTGATGACGCAACGGCGCCCGATCCATTAGGCGCTCCAGTGACCCACGCGCCACCGCTGCCGGGACTAGATGGAGGCTCATAAACCGCGCCCGTAGTGACTGTAGGTGGCGCAGCCCATGAAACCGCGCCAGAAACAGCAGCGGGCGCTATAGAAGTCGGAGTCATATCGATCTGAGACGATTGGACATTACTCATCGTCTCGCTGCCGACAGTCTGGGAAACGCTGACGGTGTAACTACCTGTCCCTCCGGTGCCGGTGCCGAGCGCACTGATAGTTGTCCCGGCTGTAATCCCCGTGCCAGTGATTATTTGGCCCACACCCAACGAAACTCCGCTACTTAGGGCTGTGACATTGAGTGTCGTGCCGGAGATCGATGCTGTGAATGTGCCGCCGCCGCCAACCGCCATTGGCCCTGTTATCACAGGCGTCGTTAGGTCTAGATCAGTGAGCGACCCCGTCGCCGCTCCGCTGAAGATCGGATTGATATACGTCTTGTTAGACAGCGTAGCAACATCGCTCACACCATCGATCGCGCTGCCGCCGTTGCTGAGAACGCCGCTAGGAAGATTGCCGGACGCCAACCCGGTACTCGGAGGCAGCCCGGTGAGATTCGTCGCTACACCGGAGGCAGGAGTGCCCAATGCTGGAGTGACCAATGTGGGCGAGGTTGCCAGAACGGTCGCGCCCGTGCCGGTGCTGGACGCGAAGGACGTAGTGGCAGATCCGGCCGTCGTCGTGACCACTCCGCTCAAAGCGGGCAATGCAGTGGCTGGAAGTGCGCTCGCGTTGCTCAGATTGATCGAGGAGGGCGTTCCAAGAGCCGGAGTCACAAGACTCGGGGATGTTGCTTGAACGAGCGCACCGGATCCGGTAGTCGTCGCAGCGATAATTTGATTGGAACCGTTGGATGCGAGCGCGGGGGCGGAAGTCGGAATCACCGCGCCGTTGACCTTCACCACGCTCATTGCCAGAGAACCGGCGCTATTGGTCGCATCTCCCGTGTGCGCTGGTTCTTGAGCCGCCTGCAATGTGCCGGTGACGCCGGTGGCCAATGGCAAGCCGGTTAGATTGGTGAGCGTGCCGGATGATGGGGTTCCCAGTGCTGGCGACACCAGAACGGGCGACGTCGCTTGAACGATGGAGCCACTGCCGGTAGTGGTTGCCGCAATGATCTGGCGCGATGAATTGGAAGCCAGCGCCGCTGAGCTCGCCGGCACTGCGGCGCCATTTACTTGAGCGACGCTCGGATTGGGATAGCTACCGGACAGATCCCCGCCCGCGCTGCCCGAAGGGATGGCCCCAGTAATGGCGGTATTGCTGGCGGATGTGAGCCGGCCATCGGCTCCGACCGTGAAACTTGCAACCTGCGTGCCGCTGCCATAACTGCCGGCCGTGACCGCGGTGGCTGGCAATCTGGCGGCTGGCAAACTGCCGCTTGAGATATTGGCCGCATTGGTCGTGTCGGTGGTCGCAGAAGGCGCGAACGCGACGCCGCCCGTTTTGGTGACGCTCGTAGTAAGGCTGCCAGCCGTATTGGTCATGTCCCCGGTATGCGCGGGCTCCTGTGCGGCTTGGAGCGTACCGGTCAGGCCAGTGGCCGGAAGCCCTGTGCCATTGGTCAGCGTCACGGCTGATGGAGTGCCCAGATTAGGCGTGACCAGCGCCGGACTGGTGGCTTGTACCGTAGCACCGCTCCCGGTGACCGAGGCGAAGCCAGGGTTAGGATACGTGCCGCTCAATACCCCGCCAGCTGCACCGCTTGGAGGCACCCCGGTGATCGCGACATTGGCCGCAGCGCTGAGGCGCCCGTCAGCCCCTACGGTGTAGGTCGGGATCTGGGTGCCCGAGCCATACGATCCTGGAGTGACGGCAGTGGCTGCCAGGGAGATCACGCCCGATGCGGATAGTGTGGCCGCCCCGCTCAGGGTCTGCGGGACATAAGCCGTGCCGCCTGAGTTGCCGACAGGAATCTGTCCTGCCGTGGGAGCACTGGATGAGCCAAGGCCGCCCAGGCCAGCCCCCAGCGGGCCGGTGATGCCACCGGTGGTCAGGTTGAGCAGCGTTGCCGTGGAGCCCGCGCTCGTGGTGACCGGACCGGTGAAGGCCGGCAACGTGCTGGATGTGCTCCTGCAGGTCCCATCCGCGTAGGGCACGAGCGTACTTGGGCTCGAGGTGCATGACGTCCACAGCCCGATGATATCGCCGAAGGTTGCCGTACCGGCGCTCGCCAGGTGCGCGCCAGTCCCGAACATGTTGTAGAGCGGGTTGACGGCGTTGTTGTACTTAGCACCAAAGATCGCCCAGGTGTCGCCCGTGTTTGTGTTGAACGGGCCGGTGAGCGTGCAAGCGGTGCTGGTTGCGCAGTCGGCGACTGAGGCGGAGAACGCCGGCGCAAACTGGGCCTGTGCCATTGGAGCGCCCGCAATGATCGCTAGCACACCAATGCCTGCCGCGATCAGCAGCCGCTTGATTGAGGTCAAAGGATGTTATCTCCGGGATCTGGTTTTAAGGTGTGCGCACGATCTCGAACAGGGCGCGCCGCGTATACACGTTATCCGTGCCGTCGGTCACACTCACGAGCAGCGCGTGGGTTTCGCAGGAACGGCTCACAGAAACCATGGCGTTCTGCGCCGCGCTGATAATGATGTTGCTGTTGGATTGAAGCGGCAACTGTGTCGGGCCTAAGATTACTTCCCCTGAGAGAAGATCAACGATCTGATAACTGAGCGCAGCCGGCTCCAGAGGCGCCCCATTGATATCGAAATAGGTGCACTGGAAGTTGGCAGCGCTGCCCGACAGAAAGGCTGCACGCGGGGTCAGGAAACCTATTCCGCTCTGATTGAGCGGCACGATCGTGGCATAACCGAACTGACTGGCGCCGCTGATGAACTGCGTGTCGCTGTCGATCGTCTGGCCAGTGGTATCTATGGTATCTGCCAACTAGAATCCCTCTGGGTTACCTAAAGCGGCTTCAGCTACCCGTCTGCAGCGCCAGGAGCGTGCCGGTGCACCAAGCGTTCAGCACCTCCACGGCATCGGCTTCTTGGCCCGCTCTGTAGCCCTTGATCTGACGCAAGAGGTGGTTCGCGTTGGTGCCCTTGAAGTTCTGTGTCTTCTCGAATGCAGGGGGCGCAAGCTTCACCTGACCGGCATGCATGAACACCATGGCCTGCGTGGCGCGGCCATCCAGATCCAGTTCAGCGATATCCTCGCGTACCTCTCGCACGTCATGGCCAGCCTTGTGAGCCTCCAGCATGACTACTTTGCCAAAGCCAGCGGCCTCGGCGTATAGCACCATGTCCTCCGGATAGAGAACAGCCTTGTACAAACGTGCCAGCTCTTGCAGCCGCCCGAACACGCTTGGTACATACGTCGGTAGTCCGGTCTCGATGGGCGTGATGCTCCAGTCAATTGCCATCAGCGGTGTCTGGTCCCACGAACAGAACGAGAAATACACCGTGCCCAATGCCTGACGCAGCGCCGAGGCGGCCGAGACCGCGAATACCGTCTCCACGGCAGGCAGCACCGATTTCGTGCTCCTGATGCCCTAGCGTCGAGCCAGCAGCGCCGATTCAGGGAAGAAGCTGCTGTCGCTGCAGGGGGCGAATGCGATACATACCGCATCTGCCAGATTGGGAGACTTGAAACCGGCCGGGGCTTTCTCGATCAGCACTTTGCCTGCTCCATTGATCGAATAGGTCGGTTGCGACAATTCCTGGGTGAGTTGCGCAAGTTCTGGCAAGTCCTCGGCAATCGATATCAACTCGTCCGTGTCGAACTTGAACCCGGGCTCGTTGAGCGCCCGATGCGTGTGCTCGAATCGCTTGCGCAGCGCCATCCAAGACTGCGACTTGAGATTCGCGAAGTGGTCACGATTCGTGCGTCCCGGTACCATCTCGCCATCCGGGTCGCTGGGCGGGGCACTGCCGCGGTAGGCATGATCGTCTACCCAACTCTGCCCGTGCTCACGACGCTGCTCGTTGATGACCCGCGAATCCCCGCGCACGCCGGCCCCAAGGCCATCGGCATCATAGTGGAACGAGGCATATCCAAGGGTGTCGCACAACAGGAAGCATTCCTGCACAGTGCTGAAGATGTCGCGCGACTTGCCAGACCATGACTTCAGGTGCTGCAGTTCCTGTCCGTATCGACCGGCAAAGGCGTTGCGGTCCAACCCCTCGTCGGCCACATCCAGCGCAGCTCGGTGCTCGCCGGATGCCGCGAGTCCGAGCTTTGACAGTGCCCCTACCGCGCTCTGCACCCATTCGGCCGGGATCAGGATGCCTTCCTGGGATGCCAGATAGTTGATATCCAGTTCCTGAGCGGTGATCACCGGTCCCCACTGCTCGAGGAACTCCTCGTACATCTTCTGCGTGAATCGCGGGTTGTCACGCCAGTGGAACGTGAACTTGCGCGAGAAGCCGTCGTGCATGCGCAGCGAGAAAGTGTTGCCCATACCGTGTACCGAACTGATGTCCTGGCGGCAGTTCGTATTCTTTGACAGCGCGGCGTCCACGCCCTGGTCGCGTTCCAGATAGGCCGCCTCGTCCACGAAGTACACCGCAGTTCGACCGCCGCGGCCGATCTGATCGCCAATCTCACCGATCATCGATGACTTGCCTCGATTCGGAAATAGCAATCGGCAATCACGGCTGTGGTAGCGGCGGTCGTATCCGCCACGTAGTTCCAAAGGAAGGCCGTCGAGGAACGCGCGGGCCTTCTCGAAGAGCGAGCCCATGTCGCCGGAACGATCAACCTTGTCCTGCTTGTAAGAACCCAAGCCGACAATCACATTGTCATACAGTGTGCACAGGGCGATCGCGAACGACACGGCGAGCCAGGAGCATCCCACGTCACGGCTTTTTTCTGTGCCGCCATAGCGCCCGTCGCGCCAGTTCAACTCCGTGAACTCAATCCACTCGCGCTGCCGCTTATCGAGCGTGAATGGCATGAATACCGGCAGACCCGTCCCCACGTTTCTGGGGTCGAACGTCGTTCCCCACTCGTTGATGAAATCAGCGATGTGCGTGCGGTAGTAAGTCCTGATCTGCTCGAAGCGACCCGGTGCCGAGCGCAACCAGCGAAGGCGGCGCGCGCGCTCGCGCCAGAGCCCATCAAAGGGGTCAAGTCTCTCAACGGCTGAGGAACTCACTTCTGCGCGGCTGATTCCGGCGTAAGCATCTGCAGATAGGCCTGCATGCCAGCAGCGTCGTCAACCGGGCTCACCGCCACCGCGGCTGTAATCGGACCACCATTCGCACCTGTGAGCTCGGTGCTGTTGTAGTCCTTCCAGCCCAATTGCTTCAGGCTGAAGATGGCCATCGTGCAATTGACCTCGCCCTTCAACGCCTTAGATTCGAGAGCCGCTTCTTTCTTGGAGACGCACCGTTTCAGAGCGTCCTCTAATTCTGGGAATTCGTAGAGCCTCTGACGATATAGGCCGTTCTTGTAGGCGAACTCGGAGAGGATGGGAATCTCAGTAGATTCAATGTATTGCTCAAGAGCAACGAGCAGCTTGGCACGGTCGTAGGTGCGAGGAGCCCCAACAGGATTTTTCTCTTCAGGTTTGGATGTCATAGAACTCGGATCTCGGGCCTTTCACACATCATCGCTTCACGTGCCGCTGTTCTTATTCTGAGCGCCACGGTCAAAACCTTGTCAATACCCTGCTTCGCAGCCGATTGATTCGTCAGCAAAGATAACGCGCATCGCTGATCTCCTTGATTTGAGTAGACATCGCCGCCCCCACCGTGACGAGCGGCTATCACTCGCCACGGTGGGATCATCCTACGGGGATAGGTTCTGCGCGGGCTGGACTGTCATTCCAAATTCCTTGTCGTCACCACGTTGGGCATCTATGACCCGTGCACCGGGCCGCCACGTGATCTAGCGACAGCTACAGTCCGCCATCGCAGGAATTCGCAAACCGAACGCTACCGAAATCTCCCCTTTGCTTCGCTGGTTGTAATTACTTTGGCTCCCAGGCCGGAATGTAGATTTTAACTTTCCCGTTAGCACCGAAATCCAAAACGGCATCGCTCTGCGGCGTGAACGGTGGACGCTGATCGATGACAGGTTGCAGCCTCTCGGAAACGTACGCGACGAGTTTGTCGTGCCGCATGGTTGGCATCGGCAGCATCGCCAGGATCTGGCGCTCCATGGCCGCACCCAGCAATTGCGTCGCGAGTTTTTCGCGAAGCATCATGGCGCGTAGTACACCGAGCCGTCCAACCCATGATGAAGCCTCGGCGGCTCGGGCTGAGCGTGCTGGAATATTTCGAACTCGATGGGATCCTGCAGGACGCGCACTGGTTCCCACTTTGGAACAAATACCTGCACACCAGTGAGTCCGTATAGGTCAAACGTCAGCGTCATGCGCGGAGTGAATGGCGCGAGCTCGATGGAGTTGAGCGCCGCTCGAAATTCTATCAAGGTTAATGGCGACATGATGAGCATCGTCCCAATCACTTCCTTCACCCGCGCCTCGACGAGCTGCCGCGCAAACTTCTCTCGCAGCATCATGCGTCGTCTCGCTCCCAGTCTTCGTAGCAACCCGGGGTGATGCAAGCGTCAATGGCATCCTCATCCTGTGCCGAAACAGGTCCAGTCTGTCCGGACAGATACCGGATGGGGATCTGTCTCTCAATCGCTATTTCGCGAATGAGCCGATCCAAATCCGCGGAAGCCTCTTTCAGGCTGCGCGGCTCTGGGAAATTGGCCACCAGTGAATCCGGGCCAATCATTTCGTGAGGCAAAGCGCCAAAACCATTTACAGCAAACCCCTATAAATCCTTGACCGCGAGTATGCCACAAACAAAAAAGGCCGAGAAAACTAGTGTTTTCCCGGCCTTCATCGCAAACCTACCAACGAGATCAGCCGACTTTTGGACATGAAAAACCTCTGAGAGCATGAGGTGTCCCAGAGGGGTCGGCGAAGCGGAATGTACGCCGCTTTGATCGCACCTGTCAACTTTTGTCATCGGAATGCTCCGACAGCCAGCCACTCGGCGGCAGTTGCCATCAGCCTTGCGCCGGATGTTCGCTCAATCGCGACTGGATCATGGATGCCGCGGTACCCAGCCATCGCAGCCAAACAAATCGCAGCGCGAAGTAGCGACTGGCGACCTCGCGATCCCAACTGCGCTCGCTGATCTGAAGATACCAGGCGTACAGCTGCGGGCACACCGCGAATTCATTCGGGCAGAAGTCCTCGTCCAGAATCAGCTTGGCGAGCCAGGGGATGTAGGGGCGTGCGAGGCCATGGATGTCAGTCACCGTCTCGGGCCAGCAGTTCTGGTGCTGGATCTGCACAGCCTCGCGCGTAAGCCCGATACGCAGTCGATCGAAGTAGCCACGTGCGCCGGCGAAGGCGTAGCACGCCGCCCAGAACTGCATCTGCGGCACTCCGCGTGCGGCTTGCCCCAACTCGGCCAGTGTGTAACTGGGGCGCTTGGAACTGCGCGTGGCTTTTCCGCGAGCTTCATCGCCCGATGGTTGCAGCAGCACATAGGCGCGTCGACCGCCTTCGAATTTCATCAAGCGCACATCGCGTTTGGGTTTCGCCGCACCGATGCGCGCGGCTTTGATCAGGTCGACACCGTGGGCGGCGGCGAGCGCGATCAACTGTTCTGCCGGCGGGGCTCGGCTCATGGCTCGCGCACCTTGAGCACCGTGGCTGCGGTCTCCAGTCCATCCGAAAGCGATGTGGTGATGACAGCCACCCCGTTGCTGAAACGCCAGTGCCTGATAGGTTCGCGCTGCCGAAGTTTAAACACGCAGTAGCCCTGGTCGCGCACCCAGCGGATGAGCAGGCACACGCGCGCACTGTCGCCCAGATCGGTCACGACTTGGCTGCCTCGGCGCGCTGCTTGTATGCCATCTCAGCGGCGTTTTGCAGTTGAGACCCCATCGAGTTGGCAGCTTCCGGTGGCATCACCACAATCCCGGTAGCTGGATTGAGAACCAGCAGCACCTCGCCTTTGTGCGCGACCACCGAGCAGCCCTGATGTTGGGACGAGCTTTGCGCCGCAGGCATGTCGCCCAGCAACTTCGTTGAATCATTCTCAGCCACGCAGCCACCTCACGAAGTAATAGATTGCGAACACGAACCCCCAACATATCCCTGCCAGCACCAGTCCAAGCGCCAGCGTCAACCAGTCGTGGCCGGTTTCAAGCGCGGCCAGACGCGGCTTTCGTGATATCGCTTCTTCGCTGACAATCATGCCTGGCGCTTCCAGATATTGATTGCCGGGGTACAGCGTCACCTCGATGGTCACGATGTTGGGGACTCCCTGCCGATCGAATTCAATCTTCGCGCGGCGCTCGGCGAAGCGTGGATGGATGTCGTTCATAGCTTAGCCTCCTTGAGTTTGAACTCGAGATACCATCTTGCGAGCAAAATAGCCTCTGCCTGCCCCTCGTATTCGGCCGTTGGTAGATACGCGCTCGGATAGAGTTGACGCGCCAACGCGAGCGATGCCGACTTGTCCTGCTTCAGCAATCCCAGCGCTCGCTTCCACTGTACCGGCGTGCACAGGACAATAGGTTTACAGAACATCGAGAACGCGGACATGATGCCGCCGAACATCGCACCAAATTTGAAGACGCTGGAAACCCCGTCCGCAGGACGAGAAGCGACGCGCTCGACGACGAATACGCAATCGTCAGGCACCTGAGATCGCGCAGTCTGGACGAAGACGCTAACCGCAACGGCATCAACCCAGCGGCTTTTCTTGTCTCGGCACACTGGCATCGGGACGGCAACCGCGATGCTGCTGTCAGTTCGCAGCACCGCGATTCCTCCGGCCACTCCAGGGTCTGCCGAGAAGATCAGCATGGCTCAATGCGTTGCTGGCTGATCCCCGATGCCACCGCTGCGTGTGCTCTTCTCCTCATCCTCTTCCTCGTCATCGTAGTCATCATCCGGACCTATGCGCGCGCCGCCTTCGCCCAGCTCGAGGCCCTGTTGCTTGGCATCGGCTTTGGGTTTGGCTTCCTCATCGACGGTCGAGCCAAAATAAATCGTGACAGATTCTTGGTGACCCTGGTGGGCGTAGAGCATGCCCATCTCTTTGTCGGTTGGATAGCCCTGTAGTTTCACCGAGACCATCGTGGTGCCGCCGTCCTGGCACTCGAAGATGACGTCCTTGATCTTGATCTTCTTCAACTCGATTTTGGTGTCATTCATCGCGAACGCGATCACCGCTTTGGATTTGTAGTAGACGTGAATCAGGCGCAACTCGCCGAACATCGGCAGCATCGGTTTGTAGACCTTGGAGTTGCCGCGGCCCTCCTCGGTGTAGAGCGCGGCGGCGACGTACTTGCCGCACAGCTTGTCGACGTCCTCGCGATCGAATGGCACGCCTTTGAGGACGATGTCGCAAGCGTTGACGACTTCATCCCCATGATTTTCTGTCCTGGGGTTTAATTTTCCGATGATGCAGTTGCGTTTGCTAAAGCTGGTCAGTGGCATTGGTAGGTTCTCCTGACTGGTTGATGAGCGAAATTGTCTCAGGCCGAATCATCCAACCTTCGGCCGCGGATACGAAATACAGGACGTCGCGAGCGAGTGCAGCGTTAGGCAGCGCGGTATCCATGACTGCAAATATTTCCTGGCGTTGCTTGAACAACTCCGCCGGCGCGAGCGCTGCAGCCACAGCCG
>Ga0070766_10000161_pt1 | contig 26686 bp, 23 predicted proteins | sample HubBroMetageWFT6_FD_69782 | JGI IMG/M metagenome (GOLD analysis project Ga0070766, IMG submission 69782) | Warmed and freeze-thawed soil microbial communities from the Hubbard Brook experimental Forest, New Hampshire - Hubbard Brook CCASE Soil... | ecosystem: Environmental > Terrestrial > Soil...
AACAGTTTCGACAGCCGTGAGCCACGGTCCCTTGCGAGTGTTGATCGTGGTTCGATCGATCGGCAGTCTCTTCGGCGGGTTAAACATCGGGGAAAGTATCGCACAGCACCCGCAAAAATCAGGGCCAGATTACGGTAGCAATCGGATCTTTGGAGGCGGCGGAGGGACGGGCGTTGCCCGCGCTGGAGTGACCATCCCAGAGTCCGTGGTGCAAATGAATGCGTTCGACGGCGCGGTCGATGACGGTTTCGAGTTCGCGAAGATACTTTACTTCGCGGCCTCTGGCGAGGCGGCGCTTGGCTTCTTCAGGACTGACCCAAGTCGGGTGACGATTGCCTTCGTCGGGACGGCGCATCTGATGGACCTCCATGAGGAAGGCCTTGATCACGAATTCCTGCACTCCACCGGGCTGCCAGAATACGCCCTTGGAATGGATGTAGAGGTGGAAGTGACGCGGCTCGATGGTGCCGATCGCGCCGGCTTCTTCGGCGGCTTCGCGCTCGGCGGCCTGGCTGTGCGAGAGGCGAGGGTCAGTCGACCCCTTGGGGAATGTCCACTTGTTGCCGCCGTTGGTATTCACCAGGAGGAACTCGACCGCGTTGCCGCGCCTGCGATAACAGATCGCAGCCACTTGAAGCGGCAAGGACTTCGCGACGCGGGCTGAACCCATTCGAGCGGCCTCCGGTAAATATCCTACATGCAAGATATTTCACCTGTGTGAATGTGCAACAATAATTGTGCACTTCAGAGGGTTACGAAAGAGTTACGTACTTCGATTACAGCCCTCGCCCGTACACCGGAATCGCCGCTCCGGTTACGTCTTTACCGGCATCTCCGGCGAGCCACACGATCAGGCTGGCGACCGACGCGGGCTGCACCCACTGCGAGGTGTCAGCGCCGGGCATGGCCTTGCGGTTGTCAGCCGTGTCCATCGTTCCCGGCAGAATAACGTTGGCTGTGATGCCGTGGTCTTTGTTTTCGAGCGCGACCGTGCGCATCAGCGAAACCAGCGCGGCCTTGGATGCGCTATAGGCGCCGACGCTGGGTCCGGGATCTTCAGCCGCGCGGGTACCGATGGCGATGATGCGTCCGGCGCCCGATTTGCGCATGTGGGGGATGACGGCCCGCAGCATGTGGAACGCGCTGTTGAGGTTCATGTCGAACATGCGCTGGAAAGTGGCGTCGTCAGTGTCGGCAACGGCCTGGCCTCCTGAGAAGCCGCCGACCAGGTGGGCGAGGACGTCGATCTTGCCGAAGCGGGAGACGACAGTGGCGGCTGCCTTCCGGGCGGCCTCGAGACCATCGAGCAAAGCCGCGAGCGCGCTGAAGTTCGGGTGGTCGAAATCGGACTGCTGGATTTTGGGGGAGAGTCCGACCACAGCAAAGCCGGCGTCAAGCAACGTCTTGGTGACGTGTGTTCCGAGGCCGCCCTTGGCTCCGGTGACGAGTGCTATTTTTTCAGGCATAGGGATGACTCCGAGCATCCATCATCATAAATGCTCCTCCCAATCGCCCTATTGTAAGTTTAAGGAGTACTCTTCGTGGACGGGGAGCATTTCATCGCGGCTCCCAACCTGCGGAACAGCTTTGTGCTTGGCCAGCGTGAATCTGTTTCCTTCCCCCAAGTCAGATGAACCACCCGAAGCGGCATTTCACCGACTTCGATTTCGAACAGAAATCATCTCGGTCGATCCCTATCGCTACTGCTCGCGCTTTCAACCCATACAAACGTGTTGAGGCGGAGGAACCTCCGACAACCATTCAGCAGAAAGTCGCCCGGCGCGGTTGTTTATATCGCGTGTATCCTCGACGACCCGTCATGGTGTGAGCATCTCAATACGGTCCAGGGATTGACACCGGCCGATGCCCCTCAGAGGGCTACACCGCAATATTATGGCATGGCCTATTCCCAAGCTATCCGGCGACTTCCTTGATTGGGTGGAATCTCAGGCCAGGTTGCGCTCGAGCGTCCCGCGATCGAGTTCGTTCTCCCACCGCGCCACAACCAGCGTCGCCACGCCGTTGCCGATCATGTTGACCAGGGCGCGGAACATACTCATGAAGCGGTCGATGCCGAGGATGAGCGCCATTCCAGCCACGGGAATCGTGGGAATCACGCTCAAGGTAGCGACCAGGGCTATGAACGAGGCTCCCTGCACGCCGCTGGCGCCTTTCGAAGTCAGCACGGCGACGGAAAAGATCGTCATCTGCTCCAACAAAGTTAAATGCGTGTTGGTCGCTTGTGCCACAAACAGCGCCGCCAGAGTCATGTAGAGGCTGCTGCCGTCGGTATTGAAAGTGTATCCCGTGGGGACGACCAGGCCGACCAGCGAGCGCGAGCAGCCGAGCGCCTCCAGCTTTTCCATCAGCGACGGAATGGCGGTCTCGGACGAACTGGTGGCCAGCACCAGCAGGATTTCCTCTTTAATGCGAAGCAGGAACCTCACCAGGCTGAAGCCGCAAATCCACGCGATCGCGCCGAACACGATGAAGACGAACAGAATGGATGTCACCCAGAACGACGCGATCAGCTTGAGCAGCGGGCCGAGCGAAGACAGTCCATATTTGCCGATGGTGAACGCCATGGCGCCGAAGGCGCCGATGGGCGCGAAACGCATCACGATGTTCACCATGCGAAAGACGACTCTGGTGAGTGACTCCAGCATCAAGACGAGCGGCTTGGCGTGCGATCCCGCGGCCGACATGGCAAAACCGAAGAGGATGGAAACGAAGACGACTTCGAGGATGTCGCCTTTGGCAAAGGCATCGACGATCGTCGTGGGAATAATGTGCATCAGGAAATCGGTGACGGTCTCGGTCTTGGCCTGCCCGGCGTAATCGGCGACGGCGCGCGCGTCGAGAGTGGAGGCGTCAACGTTGAAGCCGCTGCCGGGACGAACGATGTTGCCAACGAACATACCGACGACCAGCGCGAAGGTCGAGACGATCTCAAAGTAGAGCAGCGCTTTCCCTCCGACGCGCCCAACCTTGCGCAAATCCTGCATGCCGGCGATGCCCGTCACCACGGTGCAGAAGATCAAGAGTGTAATGATCATCGTGACCATGCGGATGAAGGCGTCACCCAGCGGCCTCATGGCTACAGCGTGTGTGGGACTGAGGTACCCGAACAGAACTGCGATCGCGATGCCGACTGTCACCTGCACCCAGAGCGACTCGTAGATGCGCTTGGGGCGCGCGTTGGCACTGGCGGGTTGAGGAGTCTGGCTCGGTGGCGGCATCTTTCCTTTCAGGCTTAGACAACCAGTTCATCGGGTTCCGCTCGGCTTCGCTTTCGCGGGGCACACGAGACGTCCGCCGCTACGTGGGCTTTGCTAGTTCGCTGCGGGCTGCAAAGTTTTTACGAGCCAGGGGATGATGACCTGCTTGAAGATCAGCGGATCGGGCCACACACCCACTTGCCTGCCGAGATGTCCGCCGCGCGGGTTGATCCACGCATCTTTGGGGAGGTCGCCTTTGCTCAGCAGCAAGTATTCATCTTCGATGGGAACTTGGGTGTCGAGCACGCCGGCGATCACGAGCATGGGCGCCATGGGCTTACCGAGCAGGCCCTGGTGAACCAACGACATTTTGGGCAGGTACTCGCCCATCTCATCGAGGGTATGCACACCTTCCAGAATATTCATGAGCGCTGGCACCTGATCGAAAAGATATTCGCGATTGCCGAGCAGATGGTTCATCAGGAAGTCTTTCTGAAAGAAGGCATCGACGGGAGGCGACTGCGCGCTGGCGCCGCGCAGGCGAGCGCGCTCGACGATCGCCATCTTGGTGGCCCAGTATGCGCCCCAGCTCACCCCGTGAAGAGCGATGCGGTTCTTGTCAATCTCCGGACGCGATTGCGCGTAGTCGAGGACCTTCGAAAGCTGGCGCTCGGAAGTTTCGCTGACCTTGATCGGAGATTGTCCGGTGCCGGGGCCGTCTACCGCGAGAAATCCGATGCCGAATGGAAGAATCGCGCCGAAGCTTTCAGTCAGATCTTCCTTGCGGCTATCGAGGCCGTTGACTGCGATGACGAGCGGCACTGGACCTTTGGCATTTTTCGGCAGACGCAGGTAACCGATGATCTGTTTGCCTTCAAACGGAATACGCACGACTTCGAGCGGAGGATCGAAGAACTTGGCGTGGTCGAGAAATGATTCGATGGCTCTGTCGTACGAGCGCCGCTTGCCCGGAGACGATGGAATAGGCCAGCGTCCAAAAGAATACACTCGCCACGCACGGATGTAATCGGCGTTAGCCTTCGTGGGATCGGATTTCTCCAGTGACTTCGCCTCGTTGAAGTAGCGATCAGCGACGCCCATGAATCCCGCTGCCCACTCATCTTGGTCTGCCGTGTGGATACTGCCGAACGCTTCCTTCACATCCGCCGGATCCAGGCCGATCAGCGGATACTGGCCGACTTCGGCGCGGTGAACGGCTTCGGCTTTCACTTCGTCGATGGTGCGCTCACGGCGTTCCTGGGCCCCCGCCGAAGAAACAATTGCTGCGCCCATGAGGAGGAGAACAAGAGAGCGAAAGGAACATTTGTAAGTCATCAACTGGCCTCAGTATGGCTCGCTTCGCGAGCAGAGATGAACAACGGGCCGGACGGCGTGAGTGCGGCCCGCTTTACAAGCTGCAGTCCGAAAGCATCTGTAGAAATCTGGACAACTAGAAAGTGAACTTCAAACCCAACTGAACGGCGCGGCTTCCGCCGGAGCCAATGACGGGATTGGCAGCGGCTACGTCAGGTGTGGCACAGCCGCAGCCGAACGGCTGCACCGAAGGATCGTTCAAGCCGAATCCGTTCTGACCTCCATAGGGGTTGGCAAAGTTGGGATGGTTGAGAATGTTGAAGAACTCGGCGCGGAACTGGGCGCGCAGCCGCTCGCCGAAGTGCCAGTTCTTCGCAATCGAAAAATCGAAGTTCTTGAAGCCAGAGTCGGGGAACAGATTGCGAGGCATATTTCCGAATTGTCCGAGCGGTGGCGGAATCATAATCGAGTTGCCCTTGGCGTAGCAGCCGAACGAAGTCAGAGATGCGGTTGACGCTCCGGCGGTTCCACCATCGACCGCCAAAGCTTCGGCCGCACAGGCAGCGTTCGAAGTGCCGGGGAAAAACGGAATCGGCGTCGGGCCCGATTTGAAATCAGAAGGCTTGCCATAAAAGCTCCACCGGATGGGCGCGTTCGCCGGCGGACTTACGGGCAACGGCCCGGTTCCTGCGGCATCGGTCCCGAGATCGATTGGACCCCAGAACTGAGGACTCTGCAGGGTCACAATCGAGTTGATTTCCCAGCCTTGCATCATCTGCCACGCACCTTCTCTTCCGGGAATTGCGTAGGTCAACGAGAGAGTCAAGCGGTGGCGGATGTCAAAGTCGCTGTTGGCATATTCGCGTCCGACGTTGTACGAGTCTTGTGGCAGGCCGGCGCCGTATCCGAAATCCCAGTTCGCCCCGACATCATCGAGCGCGTGAGCGTAGGTGTAACCGGCCACCATGCTCAGGCCGTGATAGTTGCGCGAATTCAAAGTGACTTGGAGTCCGTTGTAGTTGGATCGGTAGACATTTCCCATCTGGAAGATATTGCTGAGATAAGGAAACTTGGCGTTGTAAGGACGAGCATCCTGATCGCAGTTCGGGTCGGTCCCACACGCGGCGGAATAATCGGTTCCCACGGGCGGCTGATTGATGTCGCGAATGCCGGTCAAATTCGATCCGTGATTGCCCACGTAGGCAATCTCCAAGGAGAGATTCGGAGTGAACGAATGCTGCAAGTTCAAAGTCCAGTCCCAGACATAAGGAGTCGTGATGTTTCGATCGACGCTCATGATGGGGCAGGGACTGTTAAAGCAATTGAGAGCAGTGGTGCTGACATTGGCGCCATAGATGGGGGTGCCGCTATCCCATTGAGGCAGGATCGGAGGGATCGACAGATTTCCAGCCGTAATGGAGCCTCCCGCGGTGTTCCCGGCGCCATCGATAATGCCTCCGGTGGGAACGTTGTTGAGGCCGAAGGCGTTGTTGAAGGCGAGGAGTGCTTCCCAATTGATGGTTTCATACACCAGGCTGGCCCCGCCGCGTACCACGGTGTTTCCTTTTCCCGTTACATCCCAGGCAAAGCCGAAGCGCGGAGCAAAATTCGTGTGATCCGGATTGTATGGTCCACTGACGCCGTTCATCCCCGCCTGGATCAGGCCAGTCTTGGAGTGGGGATCGAAGTTGCCGAGCAGGTTGTGGGCTTCCTTCATCACCGTGCTGTACTCATAGCGCAGACCAAAGTTGAAGGTGAGGCTTTTGGTGGCGCGCCAGTCGTCCTGCAAGAACGCGCCGTAGGCCCAGTTATCAATTTGCCGCCTGGGATCTCCAACCTGTACCGACGCCTTGAACGGGTCGCCGGCGAAGAAATCTTCCAACGCTGTGGAGGCGGGAAGAGCCACACCACCCAGGAACGTGATGCTGCCTCGGGCGTTGCCGAACGCGCCTCCGCTGACGCCATTGCGATGGACTTCTCCGCCGAATTTCAGCGAATGCTTGCCTGCCACATAAGAAACATGGTCGATGAACTGGGTGATGGTGTCCGGCCCCTGGAACTTTGGCCATTTGAAACCACCGAGGCCAGGGACGAAAGCTCCGGCGAATCCGATACGCGGCAGGCCGCCGGTGAAGGGGCCACTCACGCCTGTGTTGAGCCCGTATCCCGACGCCGGTATTCCGATGTCCCCAGGAAACGTCGGTTGGTAGAGCCGGTTGTAGCCGACACGGGCTTCGTTGAACCAACGAGCGCTGAGGGTCGATATCCAGCTTCCTCCCACAACTTGCGCGCGGGTATGAATTTGGGATCGCCATTGGGATTGCAGTTCCGGAAAATCCTCCACCGTTCCAGAATTGTTTCCATAGAAATACATCCCATTCACGCTATTGCGTTGGTTGAAGTTGTAATCCACCTTGCCGAGGGCGTTGTCGACTCCCACGCTGTTCGGGAATCCCTGGACCACAGAAATGCTCTGGGTGTTATTGACAGGGAAGCCGCCGCCATTACAAGTTACGGTCGAACCTGAAACGCTACAGCCCGAGATCTGCTGACTGGCTGCACTGATCGGGACACCGTTGGCCACCAGGTCGGCAATGGCGTTGGGGATGCTGTTGGCACAGTCGCCAGAAACTGAAGTGCAGTTCGGTGTTGCGGGAGTAGGCAGTGCGGCCATGGACGGGGTGCTGACGGTATAAGAGTTGCCTACATCGTAGCGCTGGCCCTCGTAGGCGCCGAAGAAGAAGGCTTTGTCCTTGATAATCGCGCCGCCCAAACTGCCACCAAACTGTTCGAGCGTGCGGGAAGTCTTCGGCGCCGGCGATTGGTTGAAAAAGTTGCGCGCGTCCATCGCTCCGTCGCGGCCGAATGCAAAGCCCGTGCCGTGAATAGAATTTGTTCCCGACTTCAATCCGACATTGATAACTGCGCCCGGCTTCCAACCGTATTCGGCGGGCGGGTTCTCCTGAACGTTGAATTCCTGGATGGCATCGATGGGCAGGATGGTCGCGGAATCGCCCGCAATGCCGGCGCCATTGATAATTCCTTGCCCTGAAAAAGGTTCGCTGTTGAACAGGCCCTCGACGAAATAGGCGTTGTCTTCGGCGCGCAGGCCATCGGTACTGGTCGTAGAGAAGCCGCCGCCCGGATAACGCATGACGCCGGGACGCAGTTGCAGCAGGTTTTCATAGTTGCGGCCGTTCAGCGGAAGATCGTTGATTTCCTTGTTGCTGAGTGTGCCGCCAAGAGTGGCGGAAGTGGTGTTGACCAGAGGCACGTCTTCGGTAATGGTTACAACCTCAGTGATTTGCCCAGTCTGCAAAGTGAAATCCGCCCGTACGTCAGTGGCGACTTCAATCTGAATGTTGAGACGCTCTACGCTCTTGAAGCCAGGAGCTTCCACGTGGATCTTGTAGGTGCTGGGCTGCAGATCTGGGGCCGCGTAGGTACCTGATTCGTCGGTGGTGATGGTTCGCGAAGTGCCACGCTGCACGTCGGTGACGATCACCGTGCCTGCGGCGACGGCTGCCCCACTCTGATCGGTCAATGTGCCGAGGATGCGTCCCGCAGTGGATTGACCCTGTGCGGAAATCGAGAACAGGATCACCATGACGGTGGCCGCCAACCGCGAAGCCGCGGTGATTCGACACTGCAGTGGCGTTGCTGCGGGAACAGTGCGGGACAGCATAGTGAAACCCCCTCATATTGTCTGGTCCGACAGCCATACCACTATCGGTGAAACAGTGTCAAGCAAATTCAAATTTCGAATCGAAACCTGGAGAAGGTTACTCCGCGCTGCTTGCCGATCGGAAGTCCCTAGGACGGTAACCCGAACGTCTTGAGAGTGAACAGGGTCGGAGTTTGCATTCGACAAACTTCGTGTGCTAGCATCTATTGGTCCTACCACTATACCAATACACCAAATGCAAGCCTCCCACTTACGATACGCGCCAATCCCACTGGACATGCGGTATAGTAGCCAGACCAACGCCGTTCGAGCGGCTGACGACGGGTCGTCAAGTGCGGAGGGCAAGGCTGTGTACAAGTTAGTTCGTACGTCGCGGCTCTACGAGCAAATCGTCGAACAAATTGAAGGGTCGATCGTCAAAGGCGATCTCAAGGCTGGGGATCAACTGCCTGCGGAACGCGATCTGGCCCAGCGCTTTGGCGTTAGCCGCACAGCCGTTCGCGAAGCGGTCAAAGCGCTGCGAGAAAAAGGTCTGGTCGAAGCGTACTCGGGCCGGGGCACATTCATCACCGATGGAACTACGCAGGCCGTGCGCCAGTCGCTTGACCTGATGGTGAAGATCGGTCAGCCGGAAGGTTCGACTCATCTTGCCGAAGTGCGCGCCATTCTCGAACCCGAGATTGCTGCGCTGGCCGCGGTGCGCATCCAGGAACCGGAACTGACCACAATGCGCGACGCAGTCGCCGCAATGGACCGCGCGGGACAGGATCCGGAAACCTACATCGAAGCAGACCTTGATTTTCACCTGGCACTGGCGGAGGGCGCGGCGAACCCGCTCATCCTTTCGCTGCTCGATTCCATCGTGGCGCTTTTGCGCGAACAGCGACTGCGCATCTTCAAAGTTCCCGGCGGTCCCGAGCGTGGCCAGATTCATCACAAGCGTATCCTTGAGGCGGTCGACAGACATGACTCGGAGAAGGCGCGCGAGGCCATGCGGGCGCATCTGTGGCAGGTGCGCGATGACAGCCAGGTCCCGGCAGCCAAACGCAATTCTGGCAAGCCAGGCATGCGCTGAATCGAAATAATGTTACGCAGTTCCGGAGGCTTTAGCGGATGGCGAAAGTAGGATTCATCGGTTTAGGCGTGATGGGCAGTCAGATGGTGAATCGACTGCTGAACAAGGGTCATACCGTGACCGGCTACAACCGCACCCGCGCGAAGGCCGAGTGGCTGGTGCAAAAAGGGATGCAGTGGGCCGACTCGCCGCGCGCCGTGGCCAGCGCCTCAGACTACACATTTGCCATGGTCACCAACGCGGCCGCGATCCAGGCAATCACCGAAGGCCCCGCAGGACTGCTGGCGGGCTTGACCACCGGCAAGCTTTTCATCGACATGAGCACGGTGAGCCCCGCCGTGAGCCGCGCGTTGGCGGCGAAAGTGCGCGGAATCGGCGCCGACATGGTGGACTCTCCGGTATCGGGGAGCGTGATTACTCTGCAAGAAGGAAAGTTATCAGTGATGGTCGGCGGACGAAAAGAAACTTTCGACGCGATCAAGCCGCTGCTGCTCGATATCGGTCCAAAGGTCACATATGTGGGCGACAACGGTTTGGCGCTGTCGATGAAGATCGCGACCAACTTGAGTCTGGCGGTGCAAATGCTGGCTTTTTCAGAAGGCGTGTTGTTGGCCGAAAAAAGCGGCATTGCCCGCGAGGTTGCCGTGGATGTGCTGACTCATAGCGCCGTGGCTTCGCCGATGATCCAGTACCGCGGACCGTTTGTTTTGCAACAGCCAGAAGAAGCATGGTTCGATGTGAACATGATGCAGAAGGACATGGTGCTGGCCATGGAATTGGGCCGACAACTCGATGTGCCCCTGCCAACCACAGCCGTGAGCAACGAGTTTCTTACCGCCGCTCGCGGCATGGGCCTGGCGAAGTACGATTTCGCCTGCATGTTTGACGTGCTGGCCACGATGTCGGGCGTGAGGACTCCGATCACCCGAGGAGGAAAGAAGTGACGACGGTTACATCCAAGCCGGAAACCGGGCGCGGAGTGGAATCCGAGCGAGGAAAATGGCTGCGCGCGTTCCGTCAAATGGTGAGGATCCGACTGTTCGAAGAGCAGGTAAACGAACTCTACACGCGAGCACTGATGCCTGGTCTGGCGCATTTGTACAGCGGCGAAGAGGCCGTCGCCGTGGGCATCTGCGAAACCCTGAATATCGACGACTACATTACCAGTACCCACCGCGGCCACGGACATTGCCTGGCCAAGGGCGCTTCGCCCGACCGTATGTTTGCCGAGTTGTTGGGAAAGGAAGCGGGATATTGCCGTGGCAAAGGGGGATCGATGCACATCGCCGATCCTGCAACCGGAAACCTGGGTGCGAACGCCATCGTGGGCGGAAGCGTCGGCATCGCTACCGGCGCGGCTTTCGCCGCGAAACGTTTGGGGAACGGACGAGTGGCGGTCTGCTTTTTCGGCGAAGGCGCACTCGGTCAGGGATCGCTGTATGAAGTGATGAACCTGGCGCAACTCTGGAAGTTGCCCGTGATCTATGTTTGCGAAAACAATCTCTACTCCGAATACACGCACTTCTCCGAGACGACCGCCGGAACGATCGTGGGACGCGCCGCAGCGTTTGGGGTGGAAGCCGCAGTGGTCGACGGCCAGGACGTGCGCGCCGTGAATGAAGCCGCAACCCGGTTGGTGAAGCGGGCCCGAGAGGGCGCGGGACCCGGCTTCCTGCAGGCGGATACTTACCGCTACGGCGGTCATCACGTCGGCGACATCAGCCGCGAATATTACCGCACCAAGCAGGAAGAGCATCATTGGAAGACCGAGCGCGATCCGATCATGCAGCACGCGAAATGGTTGCTGTCACAAACCCATGCCGACGCGGCGGCTCTCGATCAAATCACTGCCGAAGCTCGCACCGAGATGGAAGCGGCGGTGAAGTTCGCAACCGCGGCTCCTTATCCAAGCGTCGACGAAGTGGAGAAACACGTCTATGCCTGAACGCGAACTCACGTTTGCCCAGGCAGTGCGCGAAGCACTGGCCGAAGAAATGCGCCGCGACTCGCGGGTGTGCATTTTCGGAGAAGATGTGGCCGAAGCCGGAACTCCCTTCAAAGTGCTTTCCGGATTGGTCGAGGAATTCGGCGCCGATCGCGTCGTCGACACTCCAATTTCCGAAGCCGGCTTCACCGGCGTTGGGGTCGGTGCTGCCATGACCGGCCTGCGGCCGGTGGTCGACATCATGTTCGGCGATTTCCTGACGTTGACCATGGATCAAATGGTGAACCAGGCGGCGAAGGCCCACTACATGTCGGGCGGCCACTGGAGAGTTCCCATGGTGATGCGCACTACTTTGGGCGCAACCCGACGATCAGCGGCGCAGCATTCGCAGTCGCTGCACGCCTGGTTCAGTCATGTGCCCGGCTTGAAAGTCGTGCTGCCATCGACACCGTACGACGCGAAGGGTTTGCTGAAAACCGCGATCCGCGACGAGAATCCCGTAGTCTTCTTCGAAGACAAAATGATGTACAAGCTGAAGGGGCCGGTTCCTGCGGAAGATTACACCATCCCGCTTGGCGTGGCAGATGTGAAACGCGTGGGCCAGGACATCACCCTCGTGGCGACCAGCAGTATGGTCCAGGTCGCGTTGGGTGCGGCGAACATGCTGGAAAAAGAAGGCATCAGCGCGGAAGTCGTGGATCCGCGCACCACCTGGCCGCTGGACGAAAAGACCATCATCGAGTCGGCGAAGAAAACATCGCGTGTGATTGTGCTGGATGAGGGCTACGGCCGGTATGGAGTGACGGCCGAACTGGCGGCGGTGATCGCAGAGGGCGCGTTTTATGATCTCGACGCGCCAGTCAGACGCATGGGCGCCATGCACGTGCCGATTCCGTTTTCTCCGCCGCTCGAGGATGTGACGGTGCCGACCGAAGAAACGGTCTCGAAAGCAGCGCGGCAAATGTGCAACAAATCGTAGCAGCGCCGCCGTCTCGCGGCTGTCCCGAGGGCGTTTCGCCATCGGTGGGAGCTGGCAGCTAGAGGCCAGCAGCTAGGAGCTGACGTATGGGACTCAAGACTCACGGAACGATGGCGGTGGACTGGGAGAATCGAATCGACTTCGACCGGTTGCGTCGTGAACGCCTGCAGAAGGCAAAGGATCTGCTCAAGCAGTCGTCCATGGGCTCCCTGCTCTGCTTCGACATGAACAATGTGCGCTATCTGACGTCGACGCACATCGGCACATGGGCGCAGGACAAGGCCAATCGCTTCACCTTGCTGCCGCAAAATGACGAGCCGATTCTGTGGGATTTCGGATCTGCCGCCAAGCACCATCAACTCAATTGCCCTTGGTTGGGCGAGCGTTCGCGCCCGGGAATCTCGATGCTGCGCGGCGCGATGACGCCTGAGATGGGGCGGGCGGAAGATGTCGCCAAGAAAATTCGCATTGAATTGGAGATGCGCGGCCTGCACAAAGAGCCGGTCGGCATTGACATCATCGAATTGCCGGTGTTGTTCGCGCTCCAACGAGAAGGCATCGAGGTCGTCGATGGGCAGCAACTGATGTCCGAAGCACGAGTGATCAAGACTCAGGACGAAATCTCGCTGCTCAATACTTCAGCGATGATGGTCGATGCTGCTTACGATGAACTCTATCGCGCCATGAAGCCGGGTCTGAGGGAAAACGAAGCGGTGGGACTGGTCAGCAAGGTTCTCTACGATCTCGGCTCTGAGTACGTTGAGGCGGTGAACGCGATTTCGGGCGAGCGCTGCAACCCCCACCCGCATGTGTTTTCTGATCGCGTGCTGCGGCCGGGCGATCCCGTGTACTACGACATTCTGCATTCCTACATGGGATATCGCACATGCTATTACCGCTGCTTCACCGTGGGCTATGCGTCGCACGCGATGGTCGACGCTTACAAGCGATGCCGCGATTATCTCGACGCTGCGATTGAACTCGTGCGTCCGGGGCGCACGACCGCCGAGATCGCCGCGGTGTGGCCCAAGGCTCAGGATTTTGGTTTTGCCAATGAAGAAGCTGCCTTTGCCCTGCAGTACGGCCACGGCATCGGGCTCGCGATCTGGGAGAAGCCGGTGATCAGCCGTCTCGTTTCCTTTGAGCATCCCGTGGAAATCAAGCCTGGCATGGTGTTTGCGCTGGAAACGTTCTGGCCTTCTACCGATGGCTGGAGCGCGGCGCGCATTGAGGAAGAAATCGTGGTGACAGCGACGGGACACGAAGTCATCACGCGCTTCCCGGCGGAACAGCTGCTGGTAGCGGGCGCGCACTATTACACGGTGAACGGGCCGCTGCCGACGACACGGGAAACCGAGGCTTCGGCGAGCGATCGTGTGCGCGAGATGATTGAGGCTGGTGCCAAGACGGAGCGAGTGGGAGTTCCGGGCTGAAGGCCATTGTGCGCCCTTCTCCCTTGTAAAACAACTATGGCCTTCAGCGTTGTCATGCCCGCCCTGGAGATGGCGCAGGAAACCGGGAAACTCCTCGCCTGGAGGAAGAAGGAAGGCGACCACGTCAGGAAAGGTGAACCTCTTCTCGAAATCGAAACCGACAAGGCTGTGGTCGAACTGGAAGCACCCGCTGATGGCATCCTTGCTGCAATCAAGGCCGAGGCTGGGGCCGACATACCCGTTGGACAGACCATCGCGTGGATCGTCGCGCCCGGGGAATCTGTCCCTGTCGGGAATCTCTCGACAGCTCCGGCAGCGAGGGCAGGATCGCACGCGAAAACCGAGACGCCCCAGGTGGCAACTGCCGCGCCCGGCGGCGCGGCGCAAGCGACTCCTTCCAACGCCAGGATTTCACCCAAGGCTCGTCGGCTGGCCAAAGAATTGGGGGTCGATATTGCGTCTCTTCGCGGCTCGGGCCTGGGCGGAGAGATTCTTGCCGCGGATGTCCAAGCGGGGGCAAATGCGCCGGCGGCGGTGGAAACAACCGCTACCGTCAAGAAATCCGGAAGTATCGAAGTGCCAAGTTCGCTGGGCCGCATCATGGCCGAGCGCACCACGCAGAGCTGGACCACGGTCCCTCATTTCTTTGTAACCCGCGACATCGACGCGACCGCTCTCAACCAGTATCGAGAACGTGTTGTGGGAGAAATCGAGAGGACACACCAGATCCGCGTCTCCCATACCGACCTGCTGGTGGCACTCGTGGCGCGCGTTTTGCTGAAGCATCCGCGACTGAATGCCAGCTGGGGAGCCGATGGGATTCACCTGCACGATCACGTAAATATGGGTGTCGCCATTGCCGTCGATGACGGGGTAGTTGCCGCGGTGATTCACGACGCCCACACCACAAGTCTGGCTGAGATCTCCCTTCAGCGACGCGACGTTGCCGAGCGAGCGCGTGCCGGAAAGTTGCGGCCCGCCGACATCGCCGACGCCACTTTCACCATCAGCAATCTTGGCATGTATCAGGTTGATCAATTCAGCGCGATCATCACCCCACCGCAAGCCGCGATTCTCGCTGTGGGCGCTATCGCCGATAGAGTTGTAGCCGTCGCGGGCAAGCCCGCGGTCCGTCCCCTGATGACGCTCACTCTCTCCTGCGATCACCGCGTTGCCGATGGCGCCCGTGCTGCGTTGTTCCTTAGCGAGCTCGCGGAAGCGCTTCGCGAGCCTCGAAGCCTTCTTCCATAGGAAATTTCTCAGCCCCGCTGGCTGCGACCAAACTTCCGGCACCTTTGGTCTGGTGACGCTGGTTACCTGTGTTTACCCAGTCCCGCCCTCTAACATCCCCAAAGCCAAAGAGGTAGTCAAAACCCATGGATCGGCGGCGCCAGCAGCGTGTTTCTGTCGAGCTTCCCGTAAAAATCTGGGGAGTGGACATTCATGCCCGTCCGTTCACTCAACCTGCCAGTCTGCGCACCATCAGCAGGCGCGGAGGCACTTTGCAGGGGGTTCATGCGCAGCTCAAATGTGGGGACGTGGTGGATCTCCAATACCAGGACGCCAAAGCTCAATTCCGCATCGTTTGGCTGGGCAAATATGGCAGCGCCATGCAGGGAGAGGTCGGCATCGAGAGCCTATCCACCGACGTTCAAATCTGGGACTTCGATCCTTTGCGCTGCACTGCAGCCGCCGGTCGCGGGTAGAACGCTACCGAATCAGCCCAACGAATGGCCTCAACACACGAACAATCGCGCGCAGTTATGCAACCAAATGGTTGCGTTTTAATTGGTCCCGCGATAGTACGCAACCTAGAGGTTGCATGTTATGGAAGGCCGAATTGAAAAGCGGGTTGGACTCCAGGCGCCAGTCGCCCGGGTATGGCGCGCTCTCACGGACTACCGGGAGTTTGGCCAGTGGTTTCGTGTGAAACTCGACGGCCCGTTTGTACCCGGTCCGGTCTCACGGGGCCACATCACCTATCCTGGCTATGAGCACCTGAAATGGGAAGCCGTTGTCGAGAAGATGGAGCCCGAACGACTGTTCCGTTTTACCTGGCATCCCGACGCAGTCGAACTCCAAAAAGACTATTCAACGGAAACGCCAACACTGGTCGAATTCGGATTGGAGAAGACCCCAACCGGAAGGCTGCTTCGGGTCACCGAGTCCGGCTTCGGCAAAATCCCTCGTGAGCGCCGCGTGGACGCTCTTCGCATAAATGACCGCGGCTGGGTCGAGCAAATGAAGAATAGCGAAGCTCATGTCTCCGAAACGCCATAGCAATATTGTCGCGACACGCGGGCGTTCTCCGATATTCGCCGCGCTGGGCGACGAGACGCGGCTTTCGCTGGTTGCGAAGCTTTGTGCGGTTCAGCATGGTTCGATCACTCAACTGACGGAGGGCTCGAATCTAAGCCGGCAGGCGATCACCAAGCACCTTCGAGTATTGGAGAGGGTCGGGATCGTGCGCTGCGTCCGAAAAGGTCGCGAGAGTCGATTCCAATTCAATCCTGAGCCAATTGAAGGCATTCGGGCATACCTGGATTTCGTCTCCCAGCAGTGGGATCAGGCACTGTCCAGACGCAAGTCTTTTGTCGAGGATGACAGGCCCCGGAGTTTGAACTGCAAGGCCGCGGATACTCAGTCGCTGTCGGCCCGCGTTACCAGCGAACGCCGACCGTAATCGGGCGCAGATCTGTGGTGATGCCGGAATGCGTACCGTGCAAATAACGAAACTCGCCGTAGATTTCGATATTCGGGCGGACCTTGCGAGCCACGCCGCCTCCGAAATTTTCACCCCATTGGTTTTGGCTGGTAGCCAGAAAACCCTTGTTGACCGGAAGGCTGGAATTAAAGCAATTGCCCCACCAGGTGAAAAACGGGCTGCAAGCCGAACCCGGAATGGCAGTCGAGGACGACAGCTTTCCGGATCGATGAAAAAAGCCGCCGCCTGCCACAATGTAGCCGCTCCACACTTTCGTGACCGGAATGTTGATGATGGGACCGAATAGGAAAGAATAAACATGGTCGGTCGCGCTCAGCGTCTGCGCCTGTTGCAGGGCCGAGGTGCGCAGAGGCAAATTGTCCCACTGAAAGTCGAAGCGCAGCCCTAAATACTTGCTGTAGTTGCGAGCAACACCAGCCGCTACGATGCCGCCCCCGCCGCGCACAAATTGTGCCGTCTGGCCGTTGGTGAGGCTGCCGCCTCCGCCCACGTTGAAGGTCAAGTTCTTGTACTCTTTCACTTTCGGCTTACGCGCCGAACCTATCTCTTCCGGCGAAGCTTGTTGGCTGCTGGACTCCCCCGCAGGCTGCTGCGGTTCTGCCGGTTGCGCGGCCGGCTGCTGCTGTTCTGCCGGCGGTTGCGCCGGGGGCTGCTGAGCCGGAACTTGTTGGGCATGGACATCTAAGGCTCCCGCCAGAATCGTCATCAAGATCAACACAGAGGCGACTCTGACTCCGGAAACCGTCGCGAACATTCGACTCATTCATTCTCCTCCCGCTGCCGGGCGTGGTTGCGGACCGTAGCGCTCGGCCCTTACCTCGGCAACGAGAGGCGCTTCTGCAAAGAACGTGTCCGCGATGCTCCCGCCGGGATTGCACGCAGCAGGCAGGCACCATCTTATCAACTTTGATGCTGATTCTGCGCGCGATGCCGCCCCACGACGCCCCGCCACACCGGATCTAGCTTTGTCCGCTGATCAGATTTTGGGATGCATTTGGTCCGCAAGGCTTCGAAACAAGTTGGGCAGCCATGCATTCCACTGGTTCCAGTCGTGATGACCTGGAACCGTGTGGAACTCGAATCGAAAATGACGCTGCGCGAGTTGCGAAGCGAATTCGCGATTTGCGGGCAGCAGGCCTTCCTGCTCTCCGCACGTCAGAAAAAAATATGGAACCGCCTCGGGATTCGCAGTCCGGATCAAGACAAAAGGATCGTTGTCACGCCGGGTCTTGCTTCCGGAGGAACCGAAAATCGCGTTAAAGTGCCGTGACTGCTGCAGGCGCTTCATCGTAAAGGCGCGACGGGGAACGTCGATAGCTGGACTGATCCCACCCACAAAAACGAACCGTTCGGGGTACCTCAGCGCCAGCTTCACCGCTCCGAACCCACCCATGGAGATACCCACAATCGCTCGGTTTGCGCGACCCGTTGCCAGCGTGAATTTGGCCTCGACGTCCGAAATCAAGTCCTGGACGATGTAGTCTTCATAGCGATCCTGCGCGGCGTCAGCGGAGTTCGTGTAGTACGATGAATCGCCCTCGGGCATCACGAGAAGCAGCCCGGTTTCAGCCAAGCGCGCTACGTCAGAGTAGTTTGACCAATCCCGAAAACCGCCTCCTCCGCCGTGAAGCAAGTAGACAGCCTGCAACTTCTGTCCTGCTGGTACGCTTGACGGCGAGATCACTCGATATTGCATGTCCCGATTGAGAGCGGCGCTGTGGAAAGTAACGTCCCGAAGGACTACGTTCGAGGTGAGTCGGGGGTGGTCAACTTGCTGCGACGCCTGTTTCCTGCAGCCTGGCGACAGAAGCAGAATGATACTGAGAGTCCCATTGGCAAAGCGACGATAACAAATGGCCCGCACCGTGGCAGCGATCATAGCCCAAGGTGACCACCGAAAACAGGGAGTTCTCGCTTGGTCAACACCAAAGCCGCGAGAGTCTTGAGCATCGAGGTTTGCGGTTTCCGAGAAGCGCAGCTCGCACGTATGATAAGGCATCCTTTTTTGAACGAGAGTGATTCATTGCCGAAAACTGTTTCCAAACGAACCGCGAAAGCGCCCAGACATCAGAGTCAGGAACAGACCCAGATTTGCCGAGTCGCCCTAATCGGCTTTGGAAATGTGGGCCGCGCGGTGGCGAAAATCTTGTGCGAGAACGGCGAGAGCGTTCTGCGCCTTACTCACATCTGCAACCGCAACGTGGAAAGAAAGAAGCAGGCCTGGGTTCCGAGCGATGTGGTTTGGACCGACGACGTCGAGTCGGTGTTGAATTCCGATGTCGACATCGTGATCGAACTGATCGGCGGCCTCAACCCGGCCGAGCAGATTGTGCGAACCGCGCTCGGGTCGGGAAAGTCGGTGGTCACAGCAAACAAGCAACTGATTGCACGCCACGGCTCAGATCTGTTGCAACTGGCTCGCAGCAAGGGATGCCAGATCGAGTTTGGAGCTTCGGTCGCTGGCGGGGTTCCGGTTCTGCCGGCACTGCGCACGGGCTTGTGCGGTGACCGCCTGCATGGGATCGCGGGGATTCTGAACGGAACCTGCAACTACATTTTGAGCCGAATCGAAAACGCCAGAATTCCTTTTAGCGAAGCCCTGGAAGAAGCGCAGGCTCGGGGATATGCGGAGGCGGATGCCTCCGAAGATCTTGATGGCGGCGATGCCCGAGCCAAATTAGCGATTCTTGCGCTGGCCGGACTTCACACTCGAGTTGCTCCCGAGTCGGTGAGAGCCCGCACGATTCGTCCCATCGACGCGATCGACTTCGACTACGCCGCCGAGCTGGGTTGCACGATCCGCCAGATTTCGCGCGCTGACCTGAAAGAAAGAACTTTATTCGCGGAAGTTGGCCCGTGTCTTGTGCCGACGGAATCGCCCTTCGGGCGCGTGCAGAGAAACCTGAACCTGGTGCTGACTTCCGGACAGTATGGCGGAGACATTGCGTTTCTCGGCGCCGGTGCGGGAGGGGACCCTACAGCGGTTGCCGTGGTTTCCGACTTGATGTTCGTCGCGGAACGACTTTCCACTGGCGGAGCAAAAACACACCCGGCGAGCCAAGTCTCTACTCCCGAAATCAGCAATGATTTCGAGACTCCGTGGTACTTGCGGTTTTTTGTGCGGGACCAGCCGGGCATCGTCGCCCGGCTGGCGCAAATCATGGCAGCCCATCATCTGAACATCGACTCTCTATTGCAGAAGCCGGGGTTTGATAAAGCCTCGCTGCCCTTTGTGATCACGCTGGAGCCTTGTCGCGATTCCCTGCTGCACCCGGCTCTGGAAGAGATGGCGGGGCTGGAGTTCGCGATCCGTCCGTGCCTGTGTTTGCCAATTCTGCGGTAGGTTTAGCAGTTTCGGGGCAAAAAGGGCGCCGGTCGTCGCGGTAACTCTGCGTTTGCGACCGGCGCTACCCCTAGTTAATTCCAGAAGGGATTGTTGAGACCCGCTGGCGCGAGCGCGCTATCCGATTTGGTTTCCGCACCCGACTCGTCCGAGATCTTCTCGTCGATAAAGCGGGATGGCGGCGGTGCCACCAGTTCGTCTCTCTTCCCGGGTGTTGGATTATAAGGATATTCCGACTTCATTTCGCATACCTCATCTCTAAATGATCTAACGCCATTAAACACCTCGAGGCCCTGCCCCGCGTCGGCAAAATTTTGATCGGTCCTATCGAAAAACCAGCAGAGGCCCTTGCTTTGGCAAATCGGCAGCACACCCGATGGGCGGAAATCTGTGCTTCGATATATGCTGATCAGTCCGCTTCTGAACCTGTTACCGGAACGGATATTCCTTCATAACGGAGGCCCTTATGAAATACCGCAAGCTCGGCCGTACCGGTTTCGACGTTAGCGACATTGCCCATGGGTTGTGGGGGATGAGCGGGTGGAGCGGCTCGGACGACAAGGAGTCTCTGAGCGCGATGCAGTTGGCCGTGGACCTGGGCTGCAACTTTTTCGACACAGCCTGGGCCTATGGCGAGGGTAAAAGCGACGGCCTGCTTGGTGAAATCATGGCGCGCAACCCGGGAAAGCGGCTCTATGCGGCGTCGAAGATCCCTCCGGGCAATGAGCGGTGGCCTGCCCTGCCCGAATACAAGTACAGCGATGTCTTTTCCGCCCAACACGTCTTCCAGTATGCCGACATGATCCGCAAGCAATTGCGGGTGGATACCATCGATCTGCTGCAGTTTCATGTTTGGGACGACAGCTGGACCAGTGAGCCTGAGTTTCGCTCCACCGTCGAAAAGCTGAAGCGCGACAAGTGGATTCGATTCTTCGGTCTGAGCATTAACCGCTGGCAACCGGAGAATGGCATCAAGGCATTGCGCACGGGATTGGTTGATGTAGTGCAGGTGATCTACAACATCTTTGATCAGGCGCCGGAGGATGAACTGTTTCCGGTTTGCCAGGAGCTGAATGTCGGCGTGATCGCTCGGGTTCCTCTGGACGAAGGCAGCCTTGGCGGCAAGATGACGCTAGAAACCCGCTTCCCGAAAGACGATTGGCGCGCAGGATACTTCGGTCCCGAGAATCTGGCCCAGACGATCAAGCGTGTCGACAAACTGAAAGAAGTTCTGCCTGCTCGGATGTCGCTGCCGGAGATGGCCCTGCGTTTCATCCTGTCCCACACTGCAGTGAGCACGACAATCGCCGGCATGCGGAAGCCGGAACACGTGAGGCAGGACATCGCCGTGAGTGACCGAGGGCCGCTCGACAAGAGCCTGCTAGCCGAATTGAAGAAACATCGCTGGGATCGCGCGCCCCAGCCCTGGTCCGACTAGCGGCGAACGCCGGCGATAGTCAGAGCTGTTAGAATCAAGTCTCTCCTGCCAGTCGTGAGGGGCGCTATGGCTAGCAAGACCGTTCTCTGCGTGGCTGATGAAAAATCCCTTCTTGACAACCGCAAACAAGTTCTCGAGTCGTCAGGATTTTCCGTCCTGACCGCTTCCAGCGGAAACGATGCCCTCGCGGTGCTCACCTCGCACTCCGTGGATGCAGTCGTCGTGGACTGCTCCGCTTCAGATCCGGATTGCGAGAGCGTTCTCCTACCGATTAAACAGATGAAGCCGCGTTTGCCGGTCATACTTCTGAGCGCAATCCCGCCCTCCGAGAAAACGGTGGCCAAGACGGTGGATGTCTTCATCCCGAAGGAAACCGAAGACCCGAAAAGTCTGCTTAACAGGCTGGATTCCCTTATCACGGTTCGCAGTCATTCCCACCCGGAGTTGGAAGAAGAATACGTAGTTTTCGCCGATGCCTCACGACGCTACCTGGATTGTTCCGATGGCGTTTCCCGCTTGCTCGGATACGATCGAATGGAATTGATTGGGATGACGATCGATGACGTGAGCTACATTCCTGAGAACGTAGCGGACTTATTTGAGAAGTTTGTGAAGCGCGGCGGGCAGGACGGAGAATACATCCTGCGGCACAAGACGGGGAAGCCCGTGTTGATCCGCTACCATTCTTTCGCTTTTCCGGATGGCTGCCTGGCGGCGGTTTGGGAGCCGATCTCGGGTTGGAAGCAACTCTACAGCGGCGCGCTGGTGGAGTTGGATCCTGAGAAACTCAAAGAACGGGTTGAGTCTGCCCAAGCGGCAATCGAGGGACGCGTAAACGAGTTGACGCAGCAGGATGAAAGAGCCTCCTCGGAATGGCAGGCCCTCGAAGACGCCCGTTCGGGGCTCGCGATCCTAAGACGGGAATTTACGGAATAAACCGAGAACGAAACTCAGACCTCTCTTCCACAATCTGTACCATCGCTGGTAGTAGATCTCGGGCTCAAGTTAACCTCCTCTCCAAGCGCGCGATGTCCTCGCCCGTCCAGTTCCTTATCATGCTCCCCGAATGAGAGTGAGTTCCGTTTGCGAGAGAGAAAAGACTTGCTTCGAAAATCGCTTCTCGTCGCGCTAGCCTTAGCCACCTTGGTGCCGGCGCTGCGGGCCCAGAATCCTAGAGGTTCTCTCCGCGGAACGGTGCAGGACGCGACTGGCGCTCGTCTACCCTCGGCCACGATCGTGGTGAAGTCGTTGGATTCGCCGTTGCAACGAGAGGCCACCAGCGAAGACCGCGGAGAGTTCCGGCTCGACGACCTTCTTCCGGGTGCCTATGACATTACTGTGAGCGCTTCCGGATTTGCGTCCGCCGAGGCCCATGTATCCATTGCGGTCAGTTCGGTGCGCGAAGTCACGGTGACGTTGAAGCTTGCCGCGCCGGCCGAGACTGTCTCGGTCGAAGGCCAAAATTCGTCGATCACTACGCAACCGATTGACCTGGTCAGCGTGGTGCATCAGGGAATTGTCACGAATCAGGATTTGCAGACTCTTCCTCTGGCCGCGCGCAGCTTTGCCAACATTGCCTACCTTGCGCCCGGCACCGAGCCGGTGGAACCTTCCGATCCGACCAAGGCGCGCATCACCGCAGTTTCCACGGGAGGCAGTTCGGGGCTGAACAATGATCTTTCCGTAGATGGCGGCGACAATTCCGACGATTGGATTGGCGGATTTCTGCAGAATTTCTCAGCCGACGCAATTCAGGAATTCGCCGTGCGCACGGCCAACGAAGACGCCGACACCGGCGGGACCACGGCTGGATCGGTGGTCATTACCACCAAGCGAGGGACTAACCAGTGGCACGGCAGCGGAGCATTCTACGAACGCGCCGCGGCGCTGAATGCCCGATTTCCGATTGAGAATCCCCCGCCGAATCCCAAGCAGCCTTTCTCGCGCCAGAACTATATTGGCACATTGGGCGGCCCAATCGACCGCAATAAGATCTGGTTTTTCTCGTCTTTGGAGTACGTCCACGAGAACGCCAGCATTGCTTACAGTCCAGCCAGCCTGACGCAGTTCAGCGCCTTGGCACAACTGGCTGCCGATGGCCTAATTCCGGGAGTACCATCCATCACCGTTCCGCAGAATGTGCCGATCCCGTTTCGCGACTACATCGGCTCGCTCCGATTCGACTGGTCGGAGTCGGCGAAGTCGCAATGGTTCCTCCGCACCTCGGAAGACAGTTACATTACGCACAACGCGCTGGTGCAGCAGGCGACTCTGCCCTCGACGGGATTGACCACGCACAATAACTACTGGAACACCGTCCTCAGCAACACCTACGCCTTCAGTCCGACGTGGCTGGGAACATTTGTGTTCGACGCCAGCTTGTTGCACCTGATCCAGACGCGGAATTCCACGTTGGGCTTCGCGCTTGCGTTTCCTTTCAGTTCTACGACGCTGACCGTCTCTGGCTTCGAGACCTACGGCGACAATCAGTTCGCCACGCCGATCACGCTGTTCCCATCGCTTCGGAACCAGCAGAAGTATCAATTCCGCTACGACCTTGGCCATGCAACCGGCGACCATTCTTTCAAGTTCGGAGTGAATTTCATCCACGAGCCCGTGCTGGGCGGAGCGTTCCCGGGGAATCAGGAGACGCTGTATTCGTTCCCGAACGATCCGACTTTCTACACGGCGAATCCGGCGCAGTTTCCCTTCGATTACGCGAACGGCGCTTCCACAACTCCCGCCACCGACGGGAGTTTTTCGCAAAGCGTGCAGCGCCTCGGTCTCTATGCTCAAGATTCGTGGCGACTTTCGCGTCATCTCACGGTGAACTACGGACTGCGGTGGCAAACTACTTTCGGTCTATTCATCGCTTCGGGGCGCGACCAGATGGCAAATCCATCGTTTTCGCTGCTGCCCTCCTTCGGACTTCCCGAGCGAGCGCCTCAGGACGATCGCCACCAATTCGGGCCGCGCCTGGGACTTGCCTATTCGCCGGGCGCCAGCGGCCACACGGTGTTGCGCGCTGGCTTTGGACTCTTCTATAACGATCTCGCGCAGAACGGCTGGGCGGCTGCATTTCAGGCTGTCAACGGAGGCCCGAACCCTCCGGCCGCACTCATCGATCCCACTTACAAGACTCCTTACGCACTCCACGCGACCGGTGGCGTACAGCACGCCTTCAATTCCAATTGGACCGCCAGCGCCGACTACACCCACGAAGAAGGAAATCACAGCTATCGCGCTTATCCTTTCGCGTCGGCAAGCGTGTTCCGATCCGACAATCGCTCCAGCTACAACGCGCTGATGCTTCACCTCCAGGGCAACGTGTCGAAGCGTTTCAACCTGGTTGCGAATTACACGTTGTCGAAGGCGCAGACCTGGGGATGCGTGCTGGGTGAATTGTTTGATTATGTCAATGGAGTTTGCGATCCGCTGAACCCGTTCGGCCCCGGCGATTACGGGCCGTCGGGCGAAGATGTGCGCCACCGATTTGTGCTCGCGGGCACGGTCTACATCCCCGGCGGCTTTGAACTGACGACGATGACCCAGGCCGAGTCCGCCCGGCCCTTCACGATCACGACGGCAGACAACAGCCAGCGCATTTCTGTGAATGGCAAGCCCACCGCTCTCGACGCTTTCCGGGGCACTCCCTACATCCAGATGGATCTGCGCATCACGCGACCGTTCAAGTTCGGCGACCGCCTGGAGGTTCGTCCCTTCGCCGAGTTCTTCAACCTCTTCAACAGAAACAATCCCGGTGCGAACTTTGTGGGAAACATCAGCCTGCTACCGCTTCCGCCGAGCGACATTGCCTCGGGGGATGCCACCAGCATTTGCCTCGACTTCCCTGCCTGTAACCAACTCAAGTCCATCACCAGCCTCAAGCAACTGGAAATGCCCGCCGGCGGCTTGGGAGATTTCTTCGGCCCAGGCACAACCGTGGGAATTCCATTCGCGGCGCAGTTGGGCGTGCGGGTGAATTTCTGAGGGTGTCTCGATAGCAGAGGGCCCGATAAAACCAGCGAACTACCGCACCAACCACTCAGTCGCTGTGTGTACTCGTACCAGCAGTTGGCTGTAAGTTACGGCAAACAACGCTGCGGTGGCCGCAGCGGCCCCCAGTCCATACCACGGCGAAAATCTCCGCGTCGATACCAAGCGCTCGGCACTCCATGCAATCAAGCGCTCGACGCGAGCGTTCATGACACAAGGGAGGCTATGCACCAGCGCCGCAGTCAAATCCGCAGGAGGTTCCGACGGTGCCAGCCGCGAAAGTTTGATCAGCGCCGCAGCCAGGTCAAGCGCCTCGCCGGCATTTGCGACCGCAGCATCGTCGGCCGCCATCTCGGTGGATTCGAGCCAGGCGGCCTCCAGTCCAGCCATTCCGGGGAAGGCAACGAAGCGCAGCAGAAGCTTCTTCAGATTGTCGCGGTGGCATACGTGCGCGACTTCATGATTCAAAGCAGACTGCAACTCGCCGGCGGTAAGCAAGGACTCTGCGAAGCCCGAGACGAGAACTTTAGGGCGAACGATACCTGCTGCGGTCATCGCCGGGAATGCACCGGTTTGGCCGGCTCCCGAAATTCGCAGAACCGGAACCGGAGCGCAGGATTCAACCGGCTGCGCCCCGCTGCTCCATGTGGAAACTGTGCGGGAAGCGCGGCGGAGCGCCAGACCGGCATTCGCTATTCCAAAAATTCCCAGTACCGCGCCGCCGATACCGAAAATCAACGGAATACTGCCCATGGGCTCATCGATCGCGCGTGGCTCCAACAGAAGAAAAGAAGGTACGGTGAACGCTGCGGTAACAGCAGCCGCTACGAGCAGCGGAAACATGCGCAAGGCAAAGAGCAAGTCAGCGATCCGGTGAGTCGGATGCCGCGTGGTATGCAGCCAGACTGGGCGCCAGCAGAGACTCACGGCGAGCGAGAGGACGCAGTACACCATCACGAAAACAGAGAACGAGACGGCGATGCCGCGGGCGGCAAACATCAGGCTTTGTCCTTATCTTTATCTTTATCTTTGGAGTCGGTTCGCGATTCGCCCCTGCGCAACTCGCGGCGCTTGGCCTCGACCACCTGGCGCAGTTCATCGAGCAACTGCGCATCGCGCTCCGTCACAATTTCCACCAGATACGAGAGCGGCAGCGACGAAGCCGGGCTCGCATCCATCCATTGCCGGAACGCCGCGCCCGCGACTTGACGATGCATATCTTCCCTGCTGAGTCGCGGAACGTAGCGGAAGGCGCGACCTTCCGGTTGCCGCGCTAATAGCTTCTTTTTAAAGAGACGGTCGAGTGTGGTCATTACCGTCGTGTAAGCCAGGTCCTGGCAGTCGCCCTCCACCAGATCGCGGACGGTCGCACTCCCCCGCTTCCAGAGAGTCTCAAGCAGGCGCTCCTCGAGCGGACCCAGTTGGGAGGACGATGTGCGGAAATGAAACAGGCGTTGCATGCGTAGAAAGCTGAGCTGAATTCTAACCCATGCGGAAGGCGCGCGCTACGAGGGTTTTGGGCGATCTCGTCACAA
>Ga0070766_10000162_pt1 | contig 26612 bp, 23 predicted proteins | sample HubBroMetageWFT6_FD_69782 | JGI IMG/M metagenome (GOLD analysis project Ga0070766, IMG submission 69782) | Warmed and freeze-thawed soil microbial communities from the Hubbard Brook experimental Forest, New Hampshire - Hubbard Brook CCASE Soil... | ecosystem: Environmental > Terrestrial > Soil...
GCCCACGCTCCGGCCTGACACTCCACACAACACACGGAGGCTGCCAATGGACGCGCCTGCTCCATACATCCACTGGGGCTTCATCCTTATCTCGCTGCCGAATTTCGTCCTCATCTGCGTGATGGTGCTGCTCTTCGTGCTCGCGCTCGTCGCGCCGTTCCCGTCGCATGGGCCAAAGGGACCCCGCGATGAGTGACGAGAGAGCGCCCGTCACCATCGACCCATCGGCCCCGGCTGCACAGCCCGTGGTCGACGATGCGACGGGTTGGACAGCGTCTGTGCGGCGCCGTGTGGAGAAGACGCTGCCGATCACCGAGTTGCTTCCGACGAAGCAGCCTGCCTACATCGGTTCGTGGGTCTACGTCTTCGGCGTCGTCACCATCGCCGCGCTGTTCTGGTTGGTGATCAGCGGCGTGGTGCTCGCATTCTTCGGATCCGCATGGTGGCATGTGTCGTCCGTCGGTCACTTCTTCAACAGCATCCACTTCTGGTCCGTCCAGATGTTCTTCATCTTCATGGTGCTTCACCTCTGGGGTCAGTTCTGGGGAGCGGGCTGGCGTGACGGGAGGGCCAAGACCTGGATGGTCGGTGTCGTGATCTTCTCGATCAGCGTCGGCACCGCGTTCACCGGATACGTAGTCCAGCAGAACTTCGACTCGCAGTGGATCGCCATCAACGCCAAGGACGCGATCAACTCGACGGGGTTCGGCGGACTGTTCAACGCACTCAACTTCGGTCAGATGTACGGGCTGCACGTGATGCTGTTCCCGATCGGCGTGACCCTCCTGGTGGTGCTGCATATCATTCAAGTGCGCGCCAAGGGTGTCGTACGGCCGATCGACGATCCGTTCCAGGTGGCGCCGTGAAGGCGTCCAAGGTCGACAAGCAGACCTACTACCGCGGGGTCCGGATGATCCCCTATGACCTCCTCAAGGAGGTCACGATCGCGATGGTCGCTGTCCTGGGCGTGGTGCTGATCCTTTCAGCCGTGCTGTCCTCGCCCGACGTGCCCTCGGTCACGTTGCAGACCTGGTCGAAGGCGAACCCCATCGACTTCCTCACCACCGCCTCAGGCGAGCTTTCCGGTTCCACCGTCGTGGCCGGCTACGGACCGCCGTACAACTCCGGGACCGGCTCGGTGCAGAGCTGGGGGCCGCTGGAGCCCCAGCAGTGGGCCGGTGTGCACGTCCCCATCGACGCACCCAACGACTTCGTGCTCCAGCCCCTCACCCAGGCCACCGCCGGGGATGCCGAACTCGCCGCTGCATTGACGGCATACCAGGCGGCACCGAGCGACCAGCAGCAGAAGTGGCTCACGAGTTACACGACCGCACTCGGCACGGCGACGCTGGCGTCGGACGGCACCGTGACCGTTCCCTCTGGAGACTTCGGGCCGGTGACGGTGCTCATGAACCGCATGCTCACGCTGGCCAGGTCCGGCGGCCTGGATGCCCTCCTCCTGACCAGCGACCACTTTTATCAGACTGACTTCTCGCGGGCGCTGTTGTTCCTGGATGACGGTGGCTACATTGCCGATCTGGCAACGCAGCAGAAGCTCATCGGCAGTGACTGGGGCGTGATGAACGAGACAGGCCGCTATCCGGGCTCGGCATGGCTCTGGCTTTACACCATGTGGTATCAGATCCCGCCGTTCAACTCATCGACCGGATTTCTGGGCATCAGCGCCGCCAACACCGACCTTGCCGTGGTTGGCGTGATGCTCCTGCTGACGGCGCTGCTCTTTCTGGTCCCCTTCATTCCCGGCCTGCGTGACATCCCGCGTTGGATCCCGATTCACAAGCTGATCTGGCGCCGTCACTACGCGGAGATGCGCCGAACCGGTGCCACAAACACCATGCAGCAGTAGAGGATCACAGCGATGGCGACGTGCATGGCCATCAAGACGGCGACTGCGTCCGCGGGCTGACCGCGGACGAGCAGCCATGCGTCTGGTAGGAACAGCGCCATGCTCGCCAGGACCATAAGGCATCCATACAGCGCGCGAGGCGCGGAACTGATGCGCGTGAGCACGGGCCAGCCTGCGGCACCGCCGAGGACGCCGATGATCGTGAGCTTCGCGTAGTCGTCGAACCGGAAATGCTCGTATCCCGCGGTCCCCGGAAAGATGCGCGTGCCGATGGCGACGAGGATCGCGTCGGCGGCCAGAGACGCGAGCATGACGATCATGGTTGCGACCGCCAGCCGCATTGGCGTCGGTTGGCGGTGAGACGGCGCCCAATCCAAGCGAGCCATTGCCAGGGTGCGGTCGATCAACGGAATCTCTGCCCTCACAGCAGCAGCGTATCGTGGGCTCCCTTGCGGAACGGTGAAGGTGTGGTCTTCGAGTAGGCTCAATTCGCGTGCACCAGTCTCAACATTCCCCATGACGCCCTGCCATGCATGTCCTGGTCGCTGAAGACGACGCGAAGCTGCTCGAGGTCCTTGCACGAGGGCTGCGTTCAGCCGGCTACACGGTCGATGTCGCCGCGCGGGGGGATGAGGCGCTGGCCCTGCTCCTGCTGAACACCTATGCGGCGGCCGTTGTCGACTGGCGAATGCCGGTGATGGATGGCATCGACGTTGTCACCGCCATCCGCTCGCGGAGCATGTCCACCCCGGTGCTCATGCTCACCGCCCGCGACACCCCGTCGGACCGTATTCATGGGCTCGACGCCGGGTGCGACGACTACATGGTCAAACCGTTTGATTTTCAGGAGATGCTTGCCCGTCTCCGCGCCCTGATGCGACGCCCGTCGGCGACGCTCGGTGTGCGCCTTCGTGCCGGTGGGCTGAGCATCGATCCAGCGGAGCGACAAGCGTCAGTGAACGGCACGGCGCTGGCGCTCACGCCAACTGAATATGCGATCGTCGAGCTGCTGGTGCGCCGGAGTCCCGCGGTAGTGAGCCGCGAAACCATTGCAAACCACGCATGGACTGATGCCCTCGACCCGATTGCGTCCAACAGCATCGACGTCCACGTCACGAGGCTGCGCGCCAAACTGGTTGGTGCGGGTCTCAGGCTGGAAGCGGTTCGGAGCGTGGGCTACCGGCTGGTGGAGCGGGAGTCGTGACCACGCGACTCAGCAGACATGCCCTGCGAGTCGCGCTCATCACAACAGCGGTTGTCGCCGGAGTGATGGTCGCGCTCTGCATCGCGATCGACGTGATCGTTGCCCAGACACTGCGCTCGTCCGCCACCAGTCGCCTCACCACCGAACTCACACAATTGTCACAACGTCGCGGTGGACCGATCCTGGTGGAGCCGGACGTCGATGATCCCGTGCTGGTCTGGGAAGTGAACACCGCCGGCGCGATCGTCTCGTCGACAGCGGGAGCGCCGGTCCTCCCGCCGGGCGAGTTCGCCGCAGCCTCGCCCTCGGAGACGCAGATTGACGGAGCCGACGTCCTCGTGGCCGGTGTTGGCATTCCCACCGGCAGGCTCATCGGCGCCGTGAGCCTGGGTAATGAGTCGAAGGCGCTCACGACCCTGACGATCACCGAGGCCATCGTCGTGCCAACACTCCTCGTCCTCGTGTTCGGGGGTGCGTTTGTGGTCGGGCGGCAGACGGCGGGACCGATCGAGCGAGCGCGCCGGCATCAACTCGAATTCACCGCTGACGCCTCGCACGAGCTGCGCACGCCTCTCGCGGTGATCGAGGCCGAGACGACGCTCGCGCTGGCGACTCTCGAAGGTGCCGGCTCTGATGACGCCACGCTCCGCCGCGTTGCAGACGAGACGCACAGGATGCGCGCCATTGTCGAGGATCTTCTCTGGCTCGCTCGCTTCGACGCGCTGCCCCCGGATCCGGTCACGGAGCCCGTCGATCTCATCACGGCTGCGGAGGTTGGCGTGCAACGGTTCATATCCATCGCCGCTCAGGCGCGGTTGCATCTCCAGAACCTTAGTGATGGATCGGCGCTCGCCCTGGTCGACGCCCCCGCGGACTGGATCGATCGACTCATCGGCGTGCTACTCGACAACGCATGCCGGTATACCCCGGCGAACGGAACGGTGAGCGTCGTGGCATCGCGTGACCGCGATCACGTGCGCCTGACCGTGAGCGACACCGGTCCGGGCATTCCGCTGGAACGGCGTGCGCGCATCTTCGAGCGGTTTCGCCGCGGGACGAGCGACGGCGGCGGAGCAGGACTCGGCCTCGCGATCGGTAACGCCATTGTCGAAGCGACCAAGGGTCGCTGGCAGATCGCCGACGTTCCGGGTGGCGGAATCTCAGTCGGAGTCGTCTGGGCGCACTCGCGCACCCGGCTCGTCGACGGATTCCACCCATAGGGCGGCCCTGGGACAGTCGGCTATTGCTCGACGGGCGTGCTCGAGCACGTCATCGGGGAGCGCTCGCTGATCGATGACGGGATACCCCCAGTCGTCCATCCGGATGCGCTCCGGGAACAGCTCGCCACACATGCCGTGAGCCTTGCACTTGATCGGATCGACGCGCAGTCGAACCCTCACCACCAACCGGCCTCTGTCGCGGGCACGGGCAGCAGCGGTCGCTGACCTGAATACCTGCACGGACCGCTCTTGAGGTGATGGCGAAGATCCTTAGCAAAGACCTCCATCGCGCTGGAGAGGAAGAGCATCGCCCCATCCGGATGCCTGCAGGCGCCCCGGCCCCGGACGTCGTGCGACCAGCGGACGAGGAGGTCGAGCGCAGCGGGGCGGGCGCGGCCGGTTGCCACCTTGTGGAACGTCTCGGCAATTGCCGGAAGGCCGACATGGCAAGGTCCGCACTGGCCCGCGGTCTGGCTGGCGAGAAACGTGAGCACTCGATCCGTCTCGCTGATCCCGCACGTCGTTGCCGTTGCGACCACGAGCACGCCGGTCCCCAACGAAACGCCGACGGATTGCAGGGAATGGGCGTCGATCGTCTTGCTCCAGATGCGATCCGCCGCAACCCATCGGCCGAAATAGCCACCGAGCAGCACCGTCGCCGGCTGGCCGTCGACACCGCCGGCCCGGTCAACGATGGCACCAACGGTGGTGTCGCACGTCGCCTCGAGGACACCCGGAGTTCGCACTGCCCCACTGACCGTCAACAGTGCGGTCCCAGGCGATCGCGGCGTACCCACCGATCGAAACCACGGTGCACCGAAGCGGGCGATGAGCGCTGCATGGGCGAGCGTCTCCACGTTTTGGACAAGGGTCGGCAGGTGATCGACACCGCTTTGAAACGGACGGGGAGGGACAATCTTCGGCTTGGCGAGATGGCCGGAGACGCGCGCGACCAAGGCTGTCTCCTCTCCGGCGACGTACCGGTTCGGCCCGACCAGCACCTCGATGAATCGATCGCTGTCGTCACGCCGCCTGCGCTCCCTGATCGCCGCGCTCAGCGCTGCCTCCACGTCGCTGTGGGACTTCGTCGTGTAGATGACCACCCGTCGAGCACCGACCGTCTCCGCTGCGTGCTCGAGGCCGTCAAGCACAAGGTGAGGCCGGTAGGTCACCAGGAAGCGATCCTTGAAGCTCGCGGGTTCGCACTCGGCGGCGTTGGCGACCACGACCGCGTCGCCACCGCGCTTTGTGTGTTCGTTGACCGCCCGCCACTTGCGGCCCGTCGGAAAGTCGGCCCCGCCCCGCCCGCACAGTCCGCTGGCGTCGAGGGCATCGAGCAGTGCATTCGACTCGGGTTGCGGACGCGGGCCGAAGCTGGCGAGGTGCGCGTCCAGGTCCTCCGGAACCGGACGCGGCGGGAGCAGACGATGGGCGGGGTTGCCGGCGTCGATCGAGACACTCACGCGGTTGCCTTCTGCGTCGTGAGCGTTCCGCCAATCGCGCCGTTGCCCTGGTTCACGATCTGGATCGCGGCGAGCACGCCGCCGCACCGGGCAGTGACCGAGGTGTTGCCGATCGTCGCCGGCGCCTGGCAGACGTCTCCACCCGATCGGGTGACCGTGAGCGTCCCGCTGCCGTCGGCATTGGCAACGATCACGAATTGGAGCGCGCGGTCACGAGTGTCGGTGAGAGTGGCGGTCGCATGGGTGGGCGAACTCACCAAGGTACCGATGAGTGGATCATTCAGACCGGCTGCGAGGTGCGTCACCGGAACGGGCGCAGTTGTGGGCCCAGCCCCAGAGCGTGCCAGCAGATCCGCCGGAGTGCCGGCTGCCTTGGCCCAGCCATGCTCCAGCGGCCCCACCGCCATCCACAGGATCAACGCACCGATCGAGGCGACGCTGCCGGCAATGCCCAGGAAGCGGAGGGCGGTGAACCTCGGCCCGGCGTGGGCAAGGCGCCAAACAAGCGCGGCGATAACGGCCCCCACGCACACGGCGACCAGACCCAGCGCCCAGAGCGACTTGGTGTCCGTCCCCGTTCCCAGGCCGTGGATCACGCCGACCGGCCAGCTGGCGTACGCGAAGAGGTGCACTCCCCGCCACGTCCGCCAGCCGAGGCGGTGCCGTACGAGGCTCGTCGCAGTGATCGCAATCAGCAACTCGAACCCGACCACCCCGAGACCGAGCCACAGAGGGCGGTACGACGCGATGAAGGGCACGAACGCATCGAGGAACGTGAGCTTCGCGAATGGGTCGATGATCGACGTGAGGATGTGAATGACCAGAAACAACCCAACCAGCAGTGAGACGTTGCGATGCAACGACTGGACGACGAATCTCGGCCACTCGGGGCGGCTCTCACGCGACGACGTCAATACCCCCAGGACAACGCTCGCGCTCAGGAGGATGAGGGCGGTATAGCCGCTGGCGCGGGTGGCGTACCACATCGGGGTGGGGCCGGCGAGTGCCGCTAGCAACGGACGGCCCCGGTCAGGATCCGCCGGAGACTGTCACGGGCGCACCGTAGCCGTACTGCGGCGCTTGGATCGGTGCGCTGATGCCCGGTTGCGTGACGCCGCCGTTGTCGGTGACGCCTGGCTGGGTGGCCGGCGTCGTGGTGATCGTGTGGCCGGGGAGGCTCGTCGCCGCCACGAGCGCGAAGACCGCAGTGAACGCCGTCGCCCCGGCCGCTGTGTAGATGGTCAACCTGCGCGCGCGGGCCAGGCCGAGGTCCCTTCGAAGGCGGGCGGAATCCAACTGCGACTGTCGCGGCATGAGCAGAGCCTACTCGGCACTGCCTTGCGGAACGGTGAAGGCCGGCTCCAACACGCGAGGGATCGGCATTACGGCACCGAGAGCACGCGCTCCCGGGTGAGTGGTTGCAGGGTCGGGGCGTCTGCCCGCTCCACCGGCTGCCGCAGCGCGATGGTCAGCGTCACCAGCATCGCCGAGGCCGAAATCGCCGGGAGGGACGTCACCTGGGTGAGCAGCCACCACCAGCCGGTGTGACTGAGTGCGACCAGCTGTGCCGAGGACGACACGTTGGCAATCAGCACCGGCGCGAGGACCGCGATCGCGACCACGAACGTCGCCGTCGACACCGTCAGCGCACGTGATCGCCACGCCCGGTCCGACGCCATGAGTCCCACCGCTGCGAACACGATGATGATCGCGGTCACATAGTGCGCGTACCAGGTGATCGTGCTGGCGAGCAGCATGAAGAGCGTACCGGCGGCGAACTCGGCGCCGCTGACTGCTCGGTTTCGAGTCCCAGGGCCGACGGCGAAAAACAGCAGGCCAAGCATGACGATGAGGACCGCATAGGTCACCAGGCTGATCATCAGCGAACCCGATTGCGGGATCAGGACGGCGTGTCCAAAGAGACGGCTCGCCACTCCGCTGATTGACTGGTTGTACAGCCACCCGTCCTGCGCGGAGAGCACGGGGAGCACGCGGGTCACGTACTCATGCAGTGTTGCGGTTCCGAACGCGGCGACGCCGAGTGCGAGTCCGGCAGCGACCGTGACGGCACATGCCGCAGCCGCCCGCCACCACCGGCGACGAATGATCAGGACAACCAGGACAATCGGTGCGAGCTTGATGGAGGCCGCGATGCCGATCAGCACGCCGAACCGCGTCCGGTGCTCGTGGGTCCACGCATGGAGCGCGAGGGCGAGCAACAGGAAGATCACCGGATTCATCTGACCGTGCCAGTAGTTGTACGTGGCCGCCGAGAACAGGAACGTGACCAGCGCGCTGATCTCGAGACGCGGCCACCCTCGAGGCAACAGCGCGTAGGCGGCAACGCCTGTGGCTGCGGCGGTACAGGCGATGGTCAGCCACAGCCAGAGCGTGGCAGCGGCAGCCGCCGGAACCCAGGCGAGCGGCTGAACGAGGAAGGCGACGACCGGTGGGTAGTCGAATCCACTCAGCGCCACGTTGGGTCGCTGATGGATGAATTGCGCGTACAGGTCCGTGTGACTCGCGACGGCATGGGCGGCGGCCAGGTACGCGCCGAAATCCTCAAATTCGCCGGCGAAGGTGCCCCTGATGGGCGCGATCACAAAGGTGATCACGCCCGCTATCACCGAGGCAATCGCGGCGGCACGGAGCACGAGCAGTCCCAGTGCGCGGGCGCGGGCATCTGGACGAAACCGGCGGTGGGTTCCGGCGGGGCTGCCCGTGCCGGGCAGGCTGAGGTGGCCTGGGTCGATAACCTCCGCCATCAACGGTCGAGTTTGATCGGGGTGCGGGGTGCCGGACGCCCTGGGTTGCCAAACCGTTACCCGGGTCGCCCAATGTCGTAGGCCCATGTAAAGATGCACCCCATGCGTCGTGGCCCCAGGATGACGCCGTGGTGAGCCGGCGACCGTGGTGGCACAACCGATTCGCCTATGGTGTGAGCGCCTTGGGGGCCGTCGTCGCCGTCCTCTACCTCTACAGAATCGGCAGCGATCCGCCCGGGCTCTACGCGGATGAGGCCAGCATTGGCTATAACGCCTGGACCATCGCGCACTTCGGGACCGACCAGTACGGCAACCACTTCCCGTTGTTCTTCGTGGACTTCGGAGACTACAAGGGTCCGGTTGCGACCTATCTTGTAGCGCCACTCACATGGATCTTCTCGAGCGGCGCTGCAGTCGTGCGTCTGCCGAGTGTCGTGGCGGGCATCGCCATCTCCATGGTGGCCGGGCGAATCGCATTCGTGCGCACCCACTCCTTGCTGATCACACTCGTGACCATCTCGTTCACGGCAGTGCAGCCGTGGATCTTCCTCCAGAGCCATACGATGCTCGAGGGAAACGTCCTCATGGTGCTCTGCGTGATGTGCGCTTGCTGGTGCGTCGCAGAAGCCGATGTCGACGGAGCATCAGCGAGATGGTGGACCGGCGCCGGCCTGGCTCTGGCGATCTGCATCTACACGTACTCGATCGGCCGGCTGCTTGCTCTGCTGGTCGCAGGGGTTGTTGTGCTGAGCTACGCTCGAGTTGGTCGAGACAAGCTGCTTCGATTCCTGTTCCCGATCGCCGCCGCATACGTGGTCCTGGGGATCTGGTCGTTCGAGAACCCCGGAGCGCTGCTCGGGCGCTTCCAGAGCGTAGGTCTTTTCGCCAACCATCCGTCAATCGTCAGCGCCGCGGTGACGTTTGCCGGCAACTACCTGAGCTATTTCAGCCCCAACTTTCTCGTCCTCCACGGTGACGGGAACCTCCGACAGACCACTGGATTCGGCGGCGTTCTGGTTGACGCCACCATCCCTCTCATGATCATCGGCGCCGGCTGGCTCGTCGCGACTCGACGAACGGCGTACGCGCGGTTCGTCATGCTCGGTGCGCTGGTCGCTCCCATACCCGCCGCGCTGACGCTCTTCGCACCGCACGCGCTGCGTGGCGCCGGACTGTTCCCCTTCCTCCTCCTCATGATGGTGGAAGGCACGTCCTGGGTGTGGAGGCAGTTGCGGACGCACAGCCTGGTCGCCATCGCGCTCGCCGCCATCGTGCTCGCCAGCGCCACGCCGTACTTTGTCGATTTCTTCGGCGGCTACCCAGCCCGCGCCGAGGTTGAATTCGAAGCCGGCGAAGGACCGGCGCTGGCGATGGCGTACACCGACGCTGCTGCCGGGGGGCACCGTCTGCTTCTCTCCGCGGCGCTCAACCAACCGATCGTGCAACTGATGTACACGCTTGGTGCGCCCCCACCCCAGAGTGACTTTCTGCGTCGGGCTCGGATCACCGAGGTCAGCACGCTGGCGCAGCTCGATACCGCAGACCCTGGGGATGTGCTCGTCATCGGTCCCGGCGACACTCCGCCGCCACGCGCCCATCTCCTCTTCGTGGTCAACGGCGGACGGATCGTCCGCGCGCCCACGACCGTGTCCAGCCTTGATCTCCTCCGCGTCTACCAGGACTGACGGCTGCCGCTCGACCCCCCGCGACTACGATGATTCCTCGATGCGAGCAATGATCCTCGACGCGCCCCGCGGAGCCCTCCACGAGGACGCCGTCGCCACGCCTGAGCCCGGCCCGGGAGAGGTGCTGGTCAGGGTCGGCGCGTGCGGCCTCTGCCGTACCGACCTCCACGTGGTAGACGGCGAGCTGACCCATCCGAAGCTGCCGCTGATCCCCGGTCACCAGATTGTCGGGGAGGTCGTCGAGGCCGGTACTGAAGTGGAGGCGGTCCACGTCGGAGACCGTGTCGGCATCCCCTGGCTCGGCTGGACGTGCGGGGAGTGCAGGTACTGCACGACCGGCCGCGAGAATCTCTGCGACAGCGCGCGATTCACGGGCTATGACATCGATGGTGGCTATGCCGAGTACACCGTCGCCGCCGCGCGCTTCTGCTTTCCCGTGGACCGCTTCTTCAGCGACATAGAGGCTGCGCCGCTGCTCTGCGCGGGACTGATCGGATATCGCTCGCTCCGAGCAGCCGGAGACGGCGAGCGCCTCGGCCTGTACGGCTTCGGCGCGTCGGCACACATCGTCGCGCAGGTGGCGCGCCATCAGGGGCGGCGGGTGTTCGCGATCACACGACCCGGCGACACGGCGAGCCAGGAGTTCGCGATGCGGCTGGGTGCGGTGTGGGCTGGCGACACCGACCACGCGCCGCCCGAGGAGCTGGACGCGGCGATCATCTTCGCGCCGGTCGGAGCCCTGGTACCGCTCGCACTCGGCGCTGTCGGAAAAGGCGGCACGGTGGTGTGCGCTGGAATCCACATGAGCGACATTCCATCGTTTCCCTATGATCTGCTGTGGGGAGAGCGCACGCTTCGCTCCGTGGCCAATCTGACCCGGCGCGACGGCACGGAGTTTCTCGCGCTCGCACATCGCATTCCGGTGCACGCTGAGGTTGAGACGTTGCCCCTCGCCCAGGCGAATGACGCGCTCACCCGGCTCCGTGACGGCAGGGTGCAGGGGGCTCTGGTCTTGACGGTCACATGAATCACACCACGTTGAACGATTCGAACTTCCCCCGACAGCAGGCCCGGACTCGGCGCTTCAGTCTCGGGGTGCCACGAGACTTCGCCATCGCACCCGACGGAGGACGTGTGTTCTTCCTCCGCACCCGAAGTGGAAGCGATCCGGCCACGTGTCTGTGGCAACTCGACGTGCACACCAACACCGAGACTCTCGTTGTCGATCCGATGACGCTGGAGCGCGATGGCGGAGTCGAGGTCCCCGCGGAGGAGCGGATGCGCCGCGAACGCGCGCGCGAATCCTCCGGTGGGATCGTGCGGTTCTCCGTCGACCGCGACGCGACGCGTGCGGTGTTCGACCTCGGCGGCAGGATCTACGTCGTCGACCTGATCGCGGGACGTGTCACGGAGCTTCCGACCAACGGCAGCGCGATCGATCCGCGCCTGGATCCAACCGGTTCCGTGGTTGCATACGTGGAATCCGGAGCACTCCGGACGGTCCGCGTCGACGCTGGCGACGATCGCGTGCTGCTCAGCCCCGAGCATTCGGACATCACCTACGGCCTTGCTGAGTTTGTGGCCGCCGAGGAGATGGATCGCTACAACGGGTACTGGTGGTCTCCCGATGGCTCGCGGTTGCTTGTGGGGCGTGTCGATGTGTCGCGCGTCCGCCGCTGGTACATCGCCGATCCGTCCAATCCCGAACGTCCCGCAGTCGCCGTCGCCTATCCGGCCGCGGGCACGGAGAACGCGGAGGTCACGCTCTTCCTCGCCGACCTCGACGGAGCGCCGCCGGTCGAGGTGCGCTGGGACCGAGGCCACTTTGAGTATGTGATCACCGCGAACTGGTCGGATCACGGGCTGCTCGTCGTCGTGCAGAGCCGCGATCAGCGCACCATCCGGATTCTCGACGTTGACACCTCGACCGGCGCGACATCGGTCCTACGCGAGGACACGGACGAGGCATGGGTCGACATCGTCGACGGCGTCCCGGCGAGGCTGGCGGACGGCACGCTGGTGTGGACCACGGATCGCGACGGCGCAAAGCGGCTCGTCATCGGCGACGACACTGTCACCGGGACGAAGCTCGAGGTGCGCGATGTTCTCGACGTCGACGGCGATATCGTCGTCTTCAGGGCATCGACAACGCCGGCCGAGGTGGGTGTCTACACGTGGTCACCCACCGGCGGCATCAGCGAGATGCGAACCGACGGCGTCAAGCCGGGCGTATGGCGGGCGCGTCGATGCGGCGGCACGACCGTGCTGACGTCGCGCGACCTTGAGCGCACCGGACCTCAGATCACGGTGCACCGTGAAGGAAGGCAGGTGGCCACGATCGAGTCGGTTGCGGAGACACCGGCGATCAACGTCAACGTTCGCCTGGTGACGCTGGGTGAACGCGGACTCCGCGCGGCCGTGATCTTCCCGACGGGCCACGAGCCGGGCAGCAGAAAGCTGCCGGTCCTGCTCGACCCCTATGGTGGTCCCGGGTTCCAGAAGGTCACCGCGTCGGCCGGTGCGTACCTGGCGTCGCAGTGGTTCGCGGATCAAGGCTTCGCGGTGCTTGTGGTCGACGGCAGGGGCACCCCTGGGGGCGATCATTCCTGGTCCCGCTCGATACGCGGCGATGTGGCGGGGCCTCCGCTCGAAGATCAGGTCGATGGATTGCATGCCGCCGCGGCGATGTGGCCTGATTTCGACCTCTCGCGAGTGGCCATCCGCGGCTGGTCGTTCGGAGGATTCCTGGCGGCACTTGCAGTGTTGCGCCGCCCCGACGTCTTTCATGTTGCAGTCGCGGGGGCACCGGTCACCGACCAGCGCCTCTACGACACGCACTACACGGAGCGATACCTCGGGCACCCGGACCACGAGCCCGCGAACTACGCGAGGAGCTCACTGATCGCCGACGCGGGCCGCCTCACCCGCCCGCTGATGCTCATCCACGGACTCAGCGATGACAACGTCGTGGTTGCACATACGCTCCGCCTCTCCGCTGCCCTGCTCGCCGCCGGACGGGAGCACACCGTGATCCCGATCACCGGGGCCACGCACATGGCGAACGACCAGTCGGTCGCCGAGAATCTTCTGCTCCTCGAGCTCGAGTTCATGCGTCGCGCGCTGGCATGACCTGACGGCGTGGAGACGGCTCAGGGGATCGCGATCAGGGCGATCGCAACCACAGCGAGTGCCGCGCCGACTGCCTGCAGGGGCGTCATCCGTTCATGGGTGAAGACGCGAGCACAGATCACGGTGAACGCCGGGTAGAACGAGGTGAGCAGGGCGGTCACCGAGAGCAGTCCGGTATGCGTCGCGTACAGGTACAGCACCACACCGGTGCCGTCGAAGACCCCGCCGATCGCGATGATCCGGAGAACACTCCGCCGGATCAGGGGGGATGTCCTCGTTATTGCGGCTGTGAGCAGCGCGGCTGACGCCGAGCCGAAGCGGCCGCTCACGAACGCGGTCACACCCGCGTGGCTGGCGGCGTGGAACAGGATGAAGAACAGGCCGAAGGAGACTCCGGCCAGCAGTGCGAGCGCCACGCCCAGTCGGGCGTTGCGCACCCCTTCGCGCCCCGGGCCGTTGATGAACACCAGCGCGGCGAGGCCGACGGCGATACCCCCCACCTGCCAGGGCTCGAGATGGTCGCCACCGATCAGTCCCACGGCAACCGGCAGGGCGGCGGCAACGAACCCGGTGATCGGCGCCACCACACCGATCAGGTTCAGCGACATCGCGCGATAGAAGGCCACCAGCCCGAGTCCGCCGACGGCGCCGCCGGCGTATCCCTGGAGCGCGGCCTGCGCATCCCAGCCGTGTGGCAGCAGCGCGAACGCGAGCGGCACCGCCACCAGGCCCACCGACTCGACCGCGACGGCCACGCTCGCTGCGCTGCTTCTCCTGCCCGCAAAGCCTCCGGTGAAATCGGCGACCCCCAGAGTCACCGCGGAAGCCATGGCCGTCAGCGGCGAAAGGGGAAGGGTCATGGCGGTATCTCACCGCATCAACGGGCCGCTTGCGGAGCCCATCGCCACTGATCGATACTTCCGGCCGCACGCCGCCGCTTGGGCGGTCCTGGACTGAGGAGGCGGCTGATGAGTGGCGACACCGTGGTCACGACGCCAGATGCGGTAGACGCCGACGCCGCCCAGCTTGCGAAGTTCGGATACGGACAGGAGTTGCGACGCGTCCTCAACCTGTTCGAGAACTTCGCGGTCGCCTTCTGCTACATCTCGCCGGTCGTCGGGATCTATTCGCTGTTCGTCCTTGGCGTCGGCAGCGGGGGACCGCAGTACATCTGGCTGCTCCCGGTCGTTGTGCTCGGTCAGCTCTTCGTGGCGCTTGTCTTTGCCGAGCTGGGGAGCCACTACCCGATAGCGGGAGCGTTGTTCCAGTGGGGCAAGAACCTCATCGGTCCGAACTACGGCTGGTGGGTGGGATGGATGTACGGCTGGGCGCTGATCATGACGGTCGCCTCCGTGGACACGGGACTCATCATCTACGCGGGGCCGCTCATCAACAACATCTTCCACACCAACATCAACCCCGCGGATCCGAATCAGATCCTCATCGGCACCGTGCTGCTCATCATCGTCCAGCTGGCATTCAACGTCGGCGGCGTCAACTTCCTTGGGCGCATCTCCCAGATTGGTGTCTACTTCGAGATCATCGGCACCTTCGGTATCGCCATCATGCTGGCGATCGCGGGGTTCCACCACGGTCTCGATTATCTGTTCACCTCACAGGGAGCCGAGAACGCGGCGACCAGTCCCCTCGGCGTGAACTTCGGCGGGAACTGGTTGCTGGGCGCGGCCTTCGTCGCCATCCTGGCGCACGTGTACATCTTCTACGGCTTCGAGTCCGCAGGGGACGTTGCCGAGGAGGTGGTTCAGGCGTCGAAGCGCGTACCGCGAGCGATCATCTCGTCGCTCCTCACTGCGGGAGTCACGAGCTTCGTGCTGGTCGGTGCGCTGCTGCTCGCCATCCCGGCGGGGGCGAAGGGGCTCAGCAACACCGTGGCCGGCGGCGTGCCGTTCCTGATCAGCTCGAACGTCTCCAGCACCGTGATCCAGGACCTCGCGCTCTTTGTCGTGTGCTTCGCCTTCTTCAGCTGTGGACTCGCCATCCAGGCAGCCGCGGCACGGCTCATCTACTCGTACAGCCGCGATCGCGCGCTGCCTGCAAGCCGCAGCCTGTCGCGGGTATCGCCTCGGTTTCGCACTCCTGTGAACGCGCTCCTGGTGGCGGCGATCATCCCCGCGCTCTTCGCCGCGCTCGCGCGCTTCACCCCGTCAACCCCCATCGTGATCGGGTTCATCACCATCCCGGCAAAGGTGAACGCGCTCTTCCTGCTCGTCTCGTTCGCCGTGTCGGGGATCTACCTCTCCTTCCTCCTGGTGGTCGTCGCCGCGTTCATCGCTCGCCTCCGCGGATGGAGGGCTCAGGGCGCCTTCCGGCTCGGTGCATGGGGGCTGCCGGTGATCGTGCTCGGGGGCCTGTGGCTGGTGGCGATGCTGGTGAACATCCTCATCCCTTCGGGCATCGCGAGCCCGAGAGCGACGCTCTTCAACTACGACTGGATCACGCTCGTCATCGTGGTGATCATCGTCGCCCTCGGTGCCGTGTACACGCTGCTCGCGCGTCCCGCGCGGCGAATCGCACGGTCGGCATCCACGGACACGAGTCCTTAGCCAGAACGCTCCCAGGGTCGGGGAGCCCTCAGGCAATCGCCTCCTGCACCGACGGCGTCGAGCTGATCACGGAGAGCTTCACCTGATCACGGCCACCGCGCTTGGCCTGATACATGGCGATATCAGCGGCTCGGACAAGATCCTCGAGACGCGACCCCTGCTCCGGGAAGCTTGCGATCCCGATCGATGCGGTGACGTGGTCGATTCCCGTGCAGGCGGCCGGAATCGGGACGTTGCGCAGCGCTCGCCGAAGGTCGCCCGCGACGCGTTCAGCGCCCGACGCCTCGGCATCTCTGAGCACGAGGATGAACTCCTCGCCACCAAGACGCACCGCGGCGTCGCCGGCACGGGTGATGCGCCGCAATTCGGTTGCGACACGCTGGAGCACGGCATCGCCGGCCGCGTGACCGCCGCTGTCGTTGATGCTCTTGAAATGATCGAGGTCGACCAGGACCACGCTCAACGGCATGCCCCGACGCCGGGAGTCGGCGAGCTCGAGCTCACCCGCCTCGCGGAGCCAGCGGCTGTTGTACAGGCCGGTGAGGCCGTCGGTCGTCGCGCGTCGCGCGAGCTCCTGATACAGCTGGGCGTTGTGCCACGCCATCGCCGCCGTGTGCCCGAACAGCGTGGCCGTCTCGAGGTCCTCGTCGGTGAAGCGATTGAGACCCATACGCCTGCAATTGAGCATGCCGAGCTTGTGGTCGCCGGCCATGAGTGGGATCAGCAGCAGGGACTCGTGTTCGAACGGCGTGTTGGGCACGGCGGCTGCCGCCGGGTGCGCGCCCGCATTGCCGAGATTCTGCGGTGTCCCTAACGCAAAAGCCCAGCCATTGACACCGACGGAGAGCGAGAACACGTCGGCCATGATCTCCGCGGATTGACGCCCGGTCGCGAACGCCGCGCTGAATCGATGGTGGTTGTGGTCAGCCTCGTAGATCGACAGGTCGTCGACCGGAACGACGCGTTGCAGCTGCTCGGCGATTGCCGCGAGGATGCGTTGCGGATCATGCTCCGCCTGTAGCGCGAGCGCCGCGCGGCTCAGCGCGTGGGGGAGGCTCTCCGGCACCGGCAGCGCGGGGTGTGGCCGCCGCCGCGGCGCTTCGTGACTCGGTGCCGCGGGCTCGACCGACGCCGGGAAGCACTCGACTCGGCGGCCCGCAAACCACGCGGGCTGCACGAGGGTCGCGCCCTGGACCGCCGGCTCACCGAGTATCACGGGCTCGCAGAGCACGTTGCCCTGTCCGAATTGCACCCCGAGATCCATGAGGCAGCGCAGGTCCGACTCGGTCTCGATCCCCTCGGCGATGATGCGCGCGTCGATGTGCGTACCGAACGAGAGCATCGACACCACCAGGGCGCGTCGTGAATCGCTGGAGTGCACTCCCCGGATCAGGTCGCGATCGATCTTGATGAAGTCCGGGCGCACCTCGGCGATGACGAGCATGCTCGCGTGCCCGGCGCCCGCGTCGTCGATGGCGATCCGGAACCCGCGGGCGCGGAGGTCGGCCACCACGCGGCGAAGGCGGGCGACGTTGGGCACCGGCACACGCTCGCTCACCTCGAGAACGATGTGCTCGGGGAGCACCCCGGCGTCGTCCGCGAACTGAGCCAGACGCACCGCAGCGTTTGGCTGCGAGAGCGTCGACAGCATCACGTTGAGGAACAGGGTGGCGGGCATGGTGTGGACGCTCCCCTCGAGGCCCGCACGGATGCATGCCTCGTCGAGGTCCTTCTCCAGTGCGCCGCCCGCGGCGTCGAAGAGCGCGCTCGGCACCTGCGGGCCCGCGCCGGGATTGATGCGGCAGAGCGACTCGTACCCCAGGGTGACCCCGTCGAGCAGGCGAATGATCGGCTGCATCGCCGGACGGATGCCGCCGGACTCGATCAGTCCGCGGACGAGGTCGGGCATCGTTCCGGGGACGTCCGCGGACACCGGCTCCGGGACGACACCGCCACCGAGGCGCCGCCAGGCAGGTCCGAGCTGGGCGGCGACCACCTGCAGGAAGGGCAGCGCATCGATGCTCACCTGATCGCTCCGCCAGGTGACCAGCACGCCGAGCAGGTCGTCGCCTCGCTCCACCGGCACCGCGGTGAAGGGTCCGTCGCCGATCTCACTCCGCAGCGCCGCCCGCTCGGCGGCCGAGAGATGCGGGACCAGGCTCATGAACGACGTTGAGAGGTCCGGACTGGTGGCCGGCGCTCGCCGGGTGGCGGCCGCGTGGACGCACGGGATCGCGCTGGTGCGCAGGTGCAGGCTGGTGAGCGGCTGCCCCAGGATGGTCTCGACTCGGGCGATCGACTCGGTCTCGATCGAATCGGCGAGCAGCCTGATCCGATCCCCGTCGAGCTCGGCGAGGTAGCTTCGGAACCCGAGATCGCGGAGGCAGCCGCCGGTCAACTCGAGGAGCTCGTCCCGCGACTCTGCGCGCGCGATGCTCCGGCTCAATTGGGACAGCGTGCGCAACGCTCGCCGCGACGAGTAAGCGTGAACCTTCTCCAGTTGCATTTCGTCGCAGGATCGGATGCGCCGCCAGCGGAGCCGATGACGACGTTGTCGCAGGGCACCATCAATGGGTGTCCGAGTTGTGGGACCACCCCATGTGCGAACTCAGGCAGCCATTACCGCGCCTCGCGTTACTAGCCCGTCACCGCTTGGGATGGCGCTGCGTCGCAGTGGTCTTAAGACAATGGCTCCACCGTCAAAAGGGGCACTGTCCCGAGGAGGATTGTCATGGGTAGGCTGAACCGCTGGGTCAGGCTGGGGGTTGTCATCGTGGTCGCGAGTCTCTCGCTGGGGACCGCGACGATCGCCGCGTCAGCATCGACGTCGAGCACGACCCCGTTACCGCAGGTGCACGTGCACTGAGAGCCGAGTCGAACGAAGGGGTGTCGCCGCTGAACCGCGAGCGCCCCTGGTGAAATCGGAGCGAGTGGTGGACGCCGTCGACACACCGGCCGGCAGGCGTCCCGCTCCTCCGTTGGACGGGAACCGAGCGCTGGGGTATCCCGGGATGGTCGAGCGGTGCCGACGGTCGGCGGATGGGCGACACCGATTCGTGGGACGCTCGGTGCGAAGGTGTGACGTGGAGTACGGGGGAACGGTGCCGATCAGAGAACCAATGTGGGGGACAGCTTGAAATCCGCAGTCATGGGCAGCGCAGGAACCGGTCCGGCCGTGAAGCCGGTGGGGCCGGGAGTGGCGTTGCAACCGGTGATCGACCTCATCGACCGCGTCGACCTGGGGTATGAGGCGCTGCCACGCCCCCTGGACTCCGCGCCCGGTGCGGTGATCGCAGCGGCCCTGAAGCTCGCCCAGCACACCGGCCCGGCGGTCCTGCTGATCCCGCTTCACCGGGACGTGATCACCGCGAAGGACTTTGATCTCGCGTCGCTGGCGCGGCGCCACGCTGTGAATCCCGGTGAGCTTGCCTGGATCGTCCAGAGCGAGACCGAGGCCGGCCTCGACGACGTGGGCCTTCGCCGTCTCCAGTCACTTCGCGACCTCGGGTTCCTGCTGGCGGTTGACGGTGTGCTCTCGCCGATCCTCGGCCAGAGGCTGATCGCCGATCTCCGACCCGACTTCGTCTTCCTCGACGAGTCGGTGCCGGCCCGGCTGCACGAGAATGAGGTGGCAAAAGCCCACCTTGCGGCGGCCGTGGTGTACGTCGCCCGGCTGGGAGGCCGGATCGTCGCCCGCGGCATCGACACCAAGGCAACGGCCACGGCGATGGCCGAGCTTGGCGTCCAGTACGGGGTCGGTCCCCACCTGGCCCACCCGCTGGTCGTCGATGCCGAGATCGCCGAGCCCATGGATGAGGTGATCCCGGTGGCGTGGTTCCAGCGCCGCGAGGTCCGAGTCTTCCGGGAACGTGGCGACACGCTGAGCGCACCGATCGAGATGACGCCACTGCCGCTGCCTGGCGCCACCATGCTCGACGATCGGAGCTTCGCGCGGTTCCTGGTTGACGCCGCCCGCACCCTTCAGGCGGAACACGATCCCGAGCGGATTCTCGAGATCGCCGCGGAGCGGCTCGGCCAGGTGATGGCGTTCGATCGGCTCGCGATCTTCGAGGCGGACTGGGAGCGGCATCGCTTCCGGCCGCGTGTCCTCGCCGGTCCCGGCACCGAGGGGTTCCTCGCGATGGAGGTGACCTTGAACGACGGCATCACCGGGTGGGCGTTTGGGCGCGGTCAGCCGTACCGCTGCGGTGATACCGACTCGCACCCGGCCGCGTCCACCATCCCGGGCACCGCGCGCGAGCCCGAGTCGCTGATCGCGATCCCGCTGGTTGCCGGTGACCAGCGCCTCGGTGTGCTCGACGTCTGGCGCGACAGCCTGGACGCCTTCACCGAGGAAGACCTCGAGCGCTGTGCCTTGCTCGGATTCATCACCGCGGCGGCGTGGAGCAACGCTCAGATGTACGGCGAGCTGGAGCGACGCGCGCTGACCGATGCGCTGACCGGGCTGTTCAACATTCGCTGGTGGCGGGACATGGGCCCGCGGGTCATGGCTCAGAGCCTCCGCACCGGGGCCGGCGTCGGCATCCTCCTCATGGACCTCGATCACTTCAAGCAGGTCAACGACAGTGCCGGTCACGCCGCCGGTGACTCGGTGTTGCGTGCGGTTGCGCGCGCGATCCGTCGCGTGGTGCGTGACAGCGACTACGCGGTGCGCTACGGCGGCGAGGAATTCCTCATCGTGCTGACCAACTCGACCGTCGACGGCGCGATGCGCGTGGCTCAGGCGCTGCAGAGCGCAGTTGCCGAGTTGCGGGCTCCCACGTCGGAGATCGAGCGGGTCACGGCATCGATCGGTGTCGCCGTCTTTCCCGACCACGGGCTCGAGCTCGACGATGTTGTTGCGGCGGCAGACCTCGCCATGTATCAGGCCAAGCGCGATGGCCGAGATCGCATTGCGGTCGCTCCCATCTCGATGCGCGAGCTGTCGGACGACGATCTGTCAGGCGACCGGCTTTCCTGAGGGAGCTATTCCGAGGGCGTCACTCCATTTGACTCGGCCACCCACGCGGAGCACCGAGTTGCGATAGATGCGCCCGGCGAGCGCAGCGAGGCCTGCGATCGTAGCGATCACGAGGACGACGCTGATCGCGACCTCCCAGAAGGGCGCAACCCCCGCCGCGATGCGCACCGGCATGATCACCGGCGAGAGCATCGGGATGAACGAGAGCACCGTGGTCCCCGTGCCCCCAGGATCGGGTGCGGCGACCGTGATCGCCAGTATCCACGCGGCGACCAGCACGCCAATGACGGGCAACGCCACGCTGGACACTTCTTCCTGGCGCGATACCATCGAGCCCGCAGCCGCAAACAGCAACGAATACATCAGGTAGCCCAGCACGAACCACACCATGCCGCTGATGACCACGTCGACACTGAGCGTTGGGATCGACACCAGCTTGGTGGCACTGGCGAGCACCAGGGCGACCCCCGCGACGAGCACGACCTGCACCAGGGCGACCAGGCCGATGCCCGTGATCTTGCCTAACATCAGCTGCCACGGTCGGACCGTCGCGAGCAGGATCTCGACGATGCGATTCGACTTCTCTTCGATCACTCCGGCCGCGACGAACTGCCCGTAGGCGAGCAGGGTGACGTAGAGCGTTCCCGCGACGAGGAGGCCGATGACGATCTGCTCGATGCGCCCAGCGTTGACGGGCGAGAGCTCATTGATGCCCACCGAGAAGTTGAGCTGGCCCAAGAGGTCGCTCGGAGCAAGGCCGTGCTGTGTCAGGTATTCCGTCAGCACCTGCTGGCGTGTCTGGTCGTTGAGCACCGTCTGCAGCGTCGGGTCCACCGTCGTCTGAACGAATACGGTGGTACCGGCTCCGGATCCGCTGACCAGTGCGCTCAGAACGCCGCTCTGCACATCCGCCTTACCGGCCGCTAGCGACGTGTATGGGTGAACGGTGATCGTGACGCCGGCACCCGCCGCCTCGGCGCGCACCGGCGCCGAGATCGACTGCGCCGTCCCAACGAATCCCACATCGAGCGACGTCGTGGTCGATTGGTTGAACACATACGCCTGGAGCAGGATGTAAGCGCCGATCCCGATGAGTACGAGCACCGTCGAGATCGCAAAGACCCGCGTTCGAATGCGCGTCATGAACTCACGCGCGGCGATCACGCGGATCAACGTCTGGCTACTCATCGACCGCTTTCCCACTCATGACGTCTCGGAACAATTGGGTCAACGCCGGTCGATCGCGACGGAACTCGTGCACCGGGCCGGTGGCGAGCGCCGTCCGGAGCACCGCTTGCTCATCTGCACCGTCGTCGAGTTGGAGCAACCAGCGCGAGCCGTCCTGTTCGACAAGTGACGTCCCGGCGACGTGGTCATACCAGCCTGCGGCCGCGGAGGGGGCGTCCACCCAGAAGCGCAGCGGACCGCGGTCGGTGAGTTCGGTGACGGTCCCGAGGGCAACCATCTGGCCGTGATTGATGATCCCCACGCGGTCGCAGACCCTTTCGACGATGTCGAGCTGGTGGCTCGAGAGCACGACGGGTTTACCCGCATCGGCTTCCGCTCGCACGATCTCGGTCATCGCATCGACGGCGACTGGGTCGAGTCCTGCGAACGGCTCGTCGAGGACGAGCAGGTCCGGCGAGAACACCAGCGCCGCGGCAAGCTGCACGCGTTGCTGGTTGCCGTGGCTCAGGCTCTGGAGCTGGCTCTTCGCGCGATCGGCGAGTCCGAGCCGCTCGAGCAACGTGGTCGACGCCTCGCGCGCGGCCTTGCGGTTGAGCCCGTGCAGCTGCCCGAAGTACACAAGCTGCGCGATAACGGTCATCTTCGGATAGAGCCCGCGATCCTCCGGGATGTAGCCGATGCGCCGCCGGGTCTCGAACGTGATCGGCGATCCGTCCCAGATCACGCTTCCGGAGTCGGCCTCGAGCACACCGAGCACCACTCGCATCGTGGTGGTTTTGCCGGCGCCATTTGCGCCGACGAATCCGAAGATCTCACCCGGCGTGACGTTGAAGCTGAGGTCGTGGAGCGCCTCGAGAGCGCCGTAGCGCTTGGTCAGGTGACTAAGCTCCAGCATCGTCGTGGATTCTCGCGGATTTGCCCCGCGCCTGCTCCGCAAGGTGCCCGAGGTCACTCCCGGCTTCTGGGTGACCAAGGTGCTGACCACCGGGATGGGTGAGGCGACCTCGGATACGCTGGTCCGTCAGATCAGTCCGGTGCTCGCCGTCGCCCTGGGTTTTGTCGGACTTGTCGTCGCGCTGGCGCTGCAGTTTGCCGCGCCGCGATACCGCCCATGGATCTACTGGCTGGCCGTGGTCATGGTCGCCGTCTTCGGGACCATGGCCGCCGACGTCCTGCACATCCAGCTGGGAGTTCCGTATTTCGCCTCGAGCATTCTGTTTGCGGTGGGGCTCGCAGCCGTGTTCGCCGTGTGGTACTCCACCGAGCACACGCTCTCGATCCACTCGATCAACACGCGGCGACGCGAGACCTTCTACTGGCTCGCGGTGATGGCGACCTTTGCCCTCGGCACCGCCACCGGGGACATGACGGCAACGACCTTCCACCTCGGATACTTCGTCTCCGGGGTGGTGTTCACGGTCCTGATCGCGATCCCGGCGGTGGCCCACCGGTGGTTCGGGATGAACGCGATCTTCGCCTTCTGGTTCGCATACATCCTCACCCGGCCGCTCGGCGCGTCGTATGCCGACTGGATCGGTGTGTCACACGCCCGCGGCGGTCTCAACTGGGGCTCGGGCAGCGTCAGCATCGGCATGACGGCACTGATCGTCATCGCGGTCGCGACGCTTGCAGCAACCCGAGAGGGCGCGCCCGACGATCAGCCCTAGCGCGGCGACGTCGTCTGGAGTGGTGGTGCGGGTGCCTGCGGCGTGAACGCGGCGATGTCGACGGGCTCGCCCTGACGCCAGAGTGTGGACGGCCACCAGTTCCTGCGTCCCAGCAAGACCACGATTGCGGGAACCAGGATGGTGCGCACCACGAAGGTATCCATGACCACACCGAAGGCGACGCCGTAGCCGATCTGCTGGATTTGCGATCCTCCCGACGCGCCACCGCCGGCGAAGGCGAGCACCGCGAAGGTGCCGCCGAGGATGAGTCCGGCGGTCGTCACCGTTGTGCCGGTGGCGCCGATCGCCCTGCGCACTGCGTCGCGCGTGCGCAGGTGATGCGACTCCTCGCGTATTCGCGTCATCACGAGCACGTTGTAGTCGGATCCCAGCGCCATGAGGAACACGAACATCAGGAACGGAAGCACGAAGTTGATGCCGCTCTGGCCACCGAAGTGGACGAAGATCAACGCCGTCAAACCCAGCGCGGCGAGATAGGAGAGCAGCACGCTCGTGACCAGGTAGAGCGGAGCCACGAGGCTGCGCATGACGATCGCGAGCAGGATCGCGATCAGCACCGCGACCACCGGAATGATGTGCCACAGGTCGGACGACGAGAGCTTGTTCACGTCGTACGCGAACGGCTGAATGCCGAAGACGCCCTGCGCCGTGGCATGCACCGCCGCGCCGGCGCGGTCCGCGAGCACCCGCAGCGCCGGCACCTGGGAGATGGGCGTCGCGGCACCGCCATGCTCGACGCCGATGTACTGTGCGGTCCGCCCGTCGGGGCTGACGAAACGCGCCAGGGCCGCAGCGGCCAGGGTGTTGCCACCCGCGTGCACCGCGATCAACTGCGAGGGGGTCAGTGCCTGACCCGAGAATGCCAGTGGCCCTTCGACAGTGGCGAACCCGGCGCCCGATTGCAGGGTTGTCTGGATCGTCTGGAGGTCGTCCGCGTGTGACCATATCGGGGTCGCGAACTTGAAGAGGAACTCGGTCGCATTCAGGTTCGCGCTTCCGTAGTGCGCGGAAATCAGTGCGTCACCGGCAGCGGAATCGGTCCCGGTCGGCGCTGACTGATCGGCGAAGCCGGCGGTGGTGGTGCCGACCTGTCCGAGTGCGATCGCGCCGAAGATGATCGCGCCGGCGATCGCGACCGGCATCGGGCGTCGCACCACCACGCCGGCGATGCGTCCGTAGATGTTCGCTCGCGGGTTCTCGTCCAGCCGCGCTTTCGAGGGCCAGAACACGGCGCGACCGAAGATCGCCAGCAGCGCGGGAAGGAGCGTCAATCCGGCGATGAGCATCAGTGCGATGCCGAGCGCCAGCGCGGGACCGAGTGACTGGTAGAAGTTGAACTGCGCGATGATCAGCGACATCAGCGCGGCCATCACGATGAGCGCGCTGAAGGTGATCGACTCGCCGACCGTCGCAACCGCGCGCCGGACCGCATCCTTTGGTTCGAGACCCCTTCTCAACTCCTCCCGCACGCGGAACACGAGGAACAGGCCGTAGTCGGTGCCGGCACCGAGCACCAGGACGATGAGGATGAACTGTGTGATCGCTGAAACCTGCACACCAAGGTGGGTCGCGCCGGCGATGACCGGACTGGCAAGGGCGAGCACCAGAGCCGCCGGGAGGAGCGTCACCAGCGGGGCGAGCAGTGCGCGGAACGCGAGGAGCAGCAGGACGATGATGAAGAGGAACGAGAACTTCTGCACGTCTCCCTGCGAGCTCTTCGACTGGCTCTGCTGATCGACGAACCCCGGGATGGTTCCCGTGAGGTGGAACTGCACTCCTGACGAGTCGCCGGGAAACGTCGCGCGGATGTTCGCCACCAGCGATACCGCATCGCTCCCCGCGCTGAAGGGGGGAAGGTTGGTGACCACCTGCGCCTGTTCGGCGTGCTTGTCGGGCGACAACCCGAAATCCTGCACGCGAATGACCTTGGAAAGGCCGCGGACCCTGGTCTCGATGCTGCTGATCTGCTGAAGGTCCGCGGCCGTGAGCACGCCATCGGCGCGTGCGGCGATCAGCGTCGCGACCCCGTGCTTGGAGTCCTGGAACGGCTGCGCCAGGTTCTCGGCCTGAACCGACGGCGAGCTCGCCGGCAGGAAGCTGCTTTGGGAGTCCTTGGCCACGTCGGACAGTCCGGGAAAGACCTTGACGGAGACGATCGTTATCAGCACCCACCCGATCAGGACGGGCCAGCGGTACCGAACCGAGAAACTCCCGATCGCGGCGAATAGCCGGCTGGTCATGCGCCCACCGCGCGAGGCTCCTTCACGCCCCGGATAGTACACGCCATAAAGTTTTCGGGCGTTCCAGACCGGTTACGAGAGATCAGGAGTCGAAGCCGAGCCCCGCGAGGTCGAGCGCCCTGAGCCAGAGATTGCGATGTCCACCGCTTCGGTCGGCGCGATCCAGCGACCAGCGTGTGAGCTGGACCACTCCGTAGCGGAGCGGCTCCGGGGGGAACGGTATCGGGCGGGTACGGACCAGGCGCAGCGCCGTGCGCTCGGTGCGTCTGCCCTCGAGCAGGTCGAGCATGACCTGAGCGCCAAAGCGAGACGCGCCCACCCCCAGACCCGTGTACCCGAGGGCGTAGGCGACCCGCCGATGGTGGCTCGTTCCCCAGAAGACGCAGAAGCGGCTGCACGTGTCGATCGCGCCGCCCCAGCGATGCGTGAAGCGCACATCCGCGAGCTGTGGGAACGTCGCAAAGAAATGGTCGGCGAGCTTGTCGAAGGTCTTGGCACGCTGCTCGAGCTCGACGTCGACACGGTTGCCGAAGTGGTAGATGGCATCGTAGCCGCCCCAGAGGATTCGCGAGTCCGCCGTGAGCCGGTAGTAGTGGAACTGATTCCCGCTGTCGCTGA
>Ga0070766_10000163_pt1 | contig 26590 bp, 19 predicted proteins | sample HubBroMetageWFT6_FD_69782 | JGI IMG/M metagenome (GOLD analysis project Ga0070766, IMG submission 69782) | Warmed and freeze-thawed soil microbial communities from the Hubbard Brook experimental Forest, New Hampshire - Hubbard Brook CCASE Soil... | ecosystem: Environmental > Terrestrial > Soil...
GACCGCAGTCGCAAGAACTGGCAATAACCAGAACGGCCAGCTCCGAGAGGGATTCCCGCACAAATTTGCGAAACGAGTATTCGGCAGCAGCGAACACGTCTCGGTGGCCTGCCCATACCACATAGCACGTCCCCAACAAGAAAAGCCGATGCGCGACGGAAAGAAGCCGCTGCACCACGCGCGCCCGACCCTCTCCGAGTCTCAATAGCATCGAAGCTTGAAATCGGAGATGGGAAGCCTCGTCCCGAAGGATCATTTTGCAGATGGCCTGCAACAGCTTCGATTTGGTCGCCAAGCCCAACGCGCGATAGTAAGGTACCGCGATCAGCTCCGCCGTCACTAGGACCCGGAGTGAAAGCTCGAGTCCCCCCAGGCCCCGCAAGAGCCGAAAGATGTTGTCAACCCAGTGCTTTGTCACAGGCGGGATTCCCTGTATCCGCATGAAACGAATCAGGCATGCGCTATGCCGCTGCTCTTCGCGAATGAATAATGAAAGTGCCCAAACAAAGTCCGGGTCCATGGCGGCGGCAGAATAGGCTTGTCCGCGTTTCAAAAGGCGGGCGCCATTGGATCCTTCGCCCAGCTGAAACTGTTGAATCGAATCTTGAATTTCACTTCGCTCGCCAGGCGAGAGAGCATACCGATCACTCCACGGGAGATCGTCGGCCGCCGTCGAATTCGCGAGGAAGCAGGAACACCATCGTTTGGACTCGCTAGAACTGCTTTCATGGGCGTGCCTCATGTTTCCTCCTAAAGTACTTTCTATTACAAAGTACTTTGTATTGTACCGCTTCTTTCTCTCCGCCACCAGCCCGGGCATTCGGCTTTCCGCCTCTCGCCATCCGAAATTGCCCTGTCTTCGTTAGCAGTCAGACACGACTCGCATGGCTCAGCTTGAGAGCCTTGCTCCGATATGGCAGATTCGATGTGTGACTCCGGCAATCCTCATCGGCATTTTTGTTTTTCTCTTCGGACTGATCATTGGCAGCTTCCTGAACGTCTGCATTCTGCGCATTCCCGGCGGTAAATCCATCGTGATGCCGGCGTCCGCCTGCCCGAAATGTGGCGCGCCGATTCGCCCTTACGACAACATTCCGGTCCTCAGCTATTTATTCCTGAGCGGAAAATGCCGTTCCTGCAAAACGCCGATTTCGCCGATGTACCCGCTCGTTGAATTAATCACCGGCATACTGTTCTGGGCGTGCTACATGGCCTTTGGATTGAGCGTCGAAACACTAAAATGGGCCGTATTTTCCGCCATCCTGGTTGTCCTGGTTTTCACTGACCTGCGCGAACGCCTTCTCCCTGATGTGGTGAACTACACGGGCTTCGCTCTCGGCCTCCTGCTCAGTTTTTTCACCAAGCCAACCGACGGCGCCGCGCTCTGGATCGCCAACCATCTTTTTGACTTCCCGCCTCCCGCTCCCGTTCTCTCTTTTGCTGACGCGATTCTCGGCGCAGCCGTGGGCAGCGGACTTCTCTGGCTCGTCTCCGAAGCCTATTTCCGGCTGCGCGGACGCGAAGGCATGGGCCTCGGCGACGTGAAAATGATGCTGATGGCCGGCGCATTCCTCGGCGCCAAACGCACGCTGCTCACCATCCTCGCGGGCTCGCTGCTTGGAAGCATCCTGGGCGTCGCAGTAATTCTTGCGAAACGGAAGGAATCCGACTACGAGTTGCCTTTTGGTACATTTTTGGGAATGGCCGCGATACTGGTGGTCTTCTTTGGCACGCCAGTCGTAAACTGGTACCAATCGTTATTGATGGTGCGATAAAAAATGAACACTTTCCTGATCCTTGCGCTGCTTCCCAAACGCATCCCGGCTCCGCCCGCTTTCAATCTTGGCTACGCCATCGGCCTGTTGGCTGTTCTCATGCTCAGCGCGGTGTTGTTCTTCGTCCTGATCCGCAAACTTCTGCGCGAAGGCTCTGGCGCATCAAAAGGCGATTTTGCGAGCCCCAAGGCCGACACCGAAAATGCCTCCGCGTTCATGGCTGCGTCTATGCAAGGTGTGATCGAAAAGTTGCGAGCGCAGGAAAAAGAACTCGCCCGCCTGAATTTGCTGGCCCAGGAACGCGCCCAAGAATCCGAGCGCCTCACGGAAGAAGTAACTCGCAATATGCCGACAGGTCTGCTTCTGGTGAACGCCACCGGTTCCATCAGTTCAACGAATCCGGCAGCCGAAGAAGCGCTCGGCATTCGAACTTTGCGCTACCGTTCGTACCAGGAAATACTCGGCGCCGATTCTGACTTGACGAGAATGCTCACCGCTTGTTTGCGTGACGCGCAAACCATTCAGCGCGGCGAAGTGGAGCACATGACCACCAGCGGCGAAGTCCGCCACCTCGGTGTCACCATTTCCCCTATTTATCGCACGGTGCGAAACCCCGCGCGCGGCAATCCGGCTTTGGACATCAAAGTCAGCGGCGCTCTCTGCCTCATGAGCGATTTGACCGAACTCACCGCGCTGCAAAAGCAGATGCGCTGGAAGGAAAACCTCGCCGCACTCGGCGAAATGTCCGCCGGAATCGCGCACGAGTTTAAAAATTCACTGGCCACGATTTCCGGCTACGCGCAAATGATTCGCGGTGAAGCTAAACCCGGTGAAATCTCGGACTCGGCGGACCGCATTCTCGATCAAACGCGCGCCTTAACTCATGTAGTCACCGAATTCCTGCGTTTCGCCAAACCACTCGAAATTATTTACGAAACCGTCCCCATGCATACGCTGGTGGAAAAAGTGGCCGAAGAACTTCACGAAACCATCCCCGAATGTACTGTGCAATTGGAAGGCACGTTTCAGGAACTGCCCGGTGACGAAGCCTTAATCCGCCAGGCGCTCTTGAACTTAGTGCGCAATGCAGCGCAAGCCGCAAAAGAATCCTCCCATCCTCCGCACGTCACAATTTCTGGCACTTTGGAAGACCTCGGCGGACGAAAATGGCAGCGCATCTGCGTCGCCGACAACGGCCCGGGAATTCCTCCCGCAGATTTGCCGAAAATCTTTCTTCCTTTCTACACCACGAAGTCCGAAGGCACCGGTCTGGGCCTCGCGGTGGTCCAGAAAGTAGCCCTCCAGCATGCCGGCAGCATCGAAGCGCGCAACCGCTCCGCCGGCGGAGCCGAGTTTTTGCTATGGTTACCTTTGCGGCAGGAGCCTATCCCATCCCCGATTGCCTCCCGCGTCGCCCGCATCTAAACTCGTAACAGGGATACCCAGGCAGAAATGCCTCCCCGGGAGGCGAACGTCATGCGAAAACAAGTTTTCGTCGGATTAGCGGCGGCAGGATTGTTACTCGTTCCTGCCCGTGGATTCGCGTGCCAGCAGGATCAATCGCAAAGCCAGCAGCCGAGTTCTCAACCGAACACCGCGCAAAGTCAGAAGCCTGACGCCCAGACTAAGCCGTCCGCGCAATCGTCTGACTCAGCTCCCGCCAAGCCCGACCCCATCGTGGCCGCCGCCCGCCGCGCTCGTGAAGAAAAGAAAGATCAAGCCAAGCCCGCAAAAGTTTTCACCAATGACAATCTGCCGACCACTGGTGGCGTCTCATCGGTAGGCGAAAGGTCATCTAAGGCCGGCACGGATAAAGCCAGTGGATCTGAGAGTTCTGCCTCGCTCGACACTCAGGAAAAGACCTGGCGCGAAAAATTCGCCGCCCTGCGCCATAAGCTCGAACAGGATCAGCAGGAACTCGATGTGATGCAGCGTGAACTCGGCGTCCTCGACGTGCAGTATTACAACAACCCGGTAAAAGCCATGCAGCAGGAATTAACCCGCTCCGACATCAACAAGAAAACCGCGGACATCGACGCTAAGAAAGCGCAAATTGAAGCCGACAAACAAGCCATCTCCGATGCCGAAGACGAATTGCGCAAGGCCGGCGGCGACCCCGGTTGGGCGCGCTAGAAGTTCCCCGCGATGGAGCCCGTACTTCTCGTTGAAGATAAACCCGAGCTCCGCGCCATGCTGCGCAAAGCTCTCGAACGCACCGGCTACACCGTTGAAGAAGCTCCTGACGGAAATACCGCAATCGATAAAATTCGCAGCCGCCGCTATCTTCTAATTCTTTCCGATTTGAAACTTCCCGGAAATTCCGGTTTGGACGTGCTACGCGAATCGCGCCGCGTCGAGCCCACACTTCCCGTAATTTTAATGACCGCCTATGGCTCGGTCGAAGAAGCCGTCACCGCCATGAAAGACGGCGCCTTTGATTTCATCCAGAAGCCCGTGGACCTGGATCATCTGAAGCTCCTGCTCGAACGCGCCGCGCAACAGCAGGAATTGTTGCGCGAAAATTTGCTTCTCCGCGAAGAATACGCGCTGCACTACGGCTTCCCGCGCATCGTTGGCGAACATCCCTCGATGAAGGACGCCAGCCAAATGACTCAGCGCGTGGCCGCCACCGATTCCACCGTTTTGCTGCTTGGCGAAAGTGGAACAGGCAAAGAACTTTTCGCCCGCGCTATACATCACCTCAGCCCGCGCGCCAATCATCCCTTCGTGGCGCTGAATTGCGCGGCCATTCCCGAAGGCCTGGTTGAAAACGAATTATTCGGACACGAGCGCGGCGCCTACACCGGCGCGGGTGCTCGAAAAATCGGCAAACTGGAACTGGCCCATCGCGGGACGCTTTTCTTGGACGAAATTGGCGAACTTCCCATTGCCATCCAAAGCAAACTTTTGCGCGTGCTGGAAGAAAAACGTTTCGAGCGCGTCGGCGGCACTCAGGAAATTGAAGTGAACGTCCGCATCCTGACCGCCACCAACAAGAATCTTCATGCAGCCGTAGCCGAAAAGACTTTTCGCGAAGATCTCTACTTCCGAATCTCCGCCGTGCCGATCACTATTCCGCCCCTGCGCGAACGCGGCGATGATGTCTTCCTGCTTGCCGAGCATTTCCTGGAAAGATTCCGCCGCGAGTTTCGCAAGCCGGCCTTGAAATTCGCCGAAGAAGCCCGCGCACGTTTGGCCACCTACGCCTGGCCCGGAAATGTGCGCGAGTTGCAGAACGCCATCGAGCGCGCCGCCATCCTGGCCAACGGCCCGGAAATCGACGCCAGCGCGCTACAGCTGCCTGTCGCCAAGCCTACAGCCGAGCAGCTCCCTGAAGGAATGTTGGACGAACGCTTTATCTGGGAAGGTCCGCTGGAAGAAGTCTCGCAACGCGCCGTCGCTCACGTGGAGCGCTTCAAGATTCAAAATGCCTTGCGCGAATCCAAATGGAATAAAACCCGTGCAGCGGAAAAATTGGAAGTTTCCTACAAAACCCTGCTCCACAAAATCCGCACGCTGGGCCTGGAGAACTAGGCCTTAGTTCCGGCTTCCGCCTGCGCTCATTACCGGCACTCGAGCTGTATGCAAAACAACGCCGCCGAAATTCCAGGAGTACATCCGCACATCCACGAATCCCACTTCCCTGATCATTTTTGCCAGCTCGTTGCGGTTCGGAAATCTCGCCACCGACCCCGGTAAATATCGGTACGCGTCCTTGCTTCCCGAAATCGCTCCTCCCACATTCGGCAGTACGTAGCGGAAATAAAATCGGAAAAGCGCCGCCATGGCTCCGCCGCTAGGTTCGGAAAATTCCAGGATGCCCAATTCCCCGCCGTCTTTCAAAACGCGCGCGATTTCGGTTAGCCCACTCTCATAATTCGCCAAATTGCGAAACCCAAACGCCGTGGTCACCAGATCGAAAGAAGCATCCGGAAATGGCAGTTTCAGCGCATCCGACGCCACAAACTCGGCGGCGCGGTGGTGCTCCTGGCCTTTCTTGCGCGCCCGCTCCAGCATTGGCCGCGCAAAATCGCAACCCACCATCGGTATTCGATGCGCCCCGGAATCGCGCAACGCCTTCATCCGCACGCGTTCCATGGCGAACGTCAAATCCCCGGTTCCGCAGCACAAATCCAGAATGCGCGCGTCTGTTCGCCGGATAATTTTCCCGAATTTCACAGCCGTACGGTGACGCCACACGCGATCGATCGACAAAGAAAGCAAATGGTTCAAAAAATCGTAGCGCGGCGCGATTTTCGTAAACATTTCCCGCACCTGCGCCGCGGCCTGGCGCTCGTCACGCGCTCCTTTCGGCCGCGATCCCGGCGCTTGCGTCGGTAATATGGGCGTCATAATCGGCATGCAGTCTTCAATCCCTTGCCTTCATCGCAAGTTCCGGCAATTCCGAAATCGTGCGGGCCACCAGCTTCCAGGGAAGCACGACTCCTCTCTGCACTTTTCCAATTTGCCGCGGAAGCACCCAACGAACCTCGCCTTCGCGCGTTTTCTTGTCGCCCCCCAAAATCCGCCGCAATGAGGCAGACCCAATCTTTCCCCTGGATGGCAGCGGCCCGACCCTTGCCACCAGTCGCATGATCCGCGCCGCGTCTGCTTCCACTATGCGCCCGGTTGCCGCCCCCAGCAAGGTTGCCGCATACATCCCCCATCCAATCGCTTCTCCATGGAGAAATCGGCGGTACTCGGTAATCGCTTCCAGGGCGTGGCCAAACGTATGCCCAAAGTTTAGTATCTCGCGCAGCCCTCGCTCGCGTTCATCTCGTTCCGCAACGTGTGCCTTAATTCGTATGCACCGATAAATAACATGCTCCAGCGCAGCCGGATCCCGCCGCAGGAGCGCCAGCATATTGTGCTCCAGGTAACGAAAAAGAGCCGCATCCGCAATGACCCCGTACTTGATTACTTCATACAGTCCCGAGCGATATTCCCGGTGCGGCAATGTCCCCAACGTATCCATGTCCGCAATGACCGCATCCGGAGAGTAGAACGCGCCGCACAAATTTTTCCCCTCCGGCAGATTCACCCCGGTCTTGCCGCCCACAGAACTATCCACTTGCGCCACAAGCGTGGTGGGAATCTGCACCAGCCGGACTCCGCGCAAATAGCTCGCTGCCGTAAACCCCGCCACATCGCCCACCACGCCGCCGCCCACCGCCACAATCACCGCTCGCCGGTCCGCTCCGGCATGGGTCAAAGCACGGCACAGCAGTTCAATAGTCTGAAGATTCTTCGCGCTTTCACTGTCGTCGATCAGAAAAGTATTGTTAGCACGAAGCCCGCCAAGGTTTTTCGAAACTTTCCGCCCCCAATAGTTCCACACGTTCGGCGACGAAATCAGAAACGTCCCGCTCGCATCCGCCATCCGCGCAAGCACTGAACCCGCGCGCGCAAGTTCGCCCCGCGAACACTGCACCGGATATACGCCGCGAGAAGACTGAATACGGATGGTTGCCATGCGAAATAAAAATGTAGCACATCTGGGCCGTTCAAGCCCCAGTCACAGGCATTGACCATCTATCCATAGATAAGCTATAGTAGCCAACTTATGCCAAAGAAACCTGACCTGCTCCCCGGAACCCTGGACATGCTCATCCTGAGAACGCTCAAGCGCGCCCCTCAGCATGGCTACGGAATCGCCCTTTCCATCAAGCACCTCTCCGACGATGTGCTGACCGTCGAGGAAGGTTCCCTCTACCCGGCGCTCCAGCGACTTCTGCTGCGAGGCTGGGTCAAAGGGGAATGGAAGAAAACTGAAACCAACCGCCGGGCGCGCTTTTACACTTTGACTCCTGCAGGCCGCAAACAGCTCGGCGCCGAGCTCTCGCAATTCGAACAAATGATCGCGGCCATCGCCCGTGTCCTTCAGGACGCATAGGAGCCACCGTGGACTCGATTCTTCTTTTCTTCCGCAAACTCGCAATCCTTTTCCGCCGGGATAAATTTAGCAACGAGATGGAAGAAGAAATGGCCTTCCATCGCGAACAGAAAGAAAAAGCTCTCCTCGACGATGGAGCCGCCCCCGACTCCGCACATTACGCCGCAAAACGTCAATTCGGCAACGCAACGCAGTTAAAAGAACAAGCTCACGAAATCGTATCCTTTTGTTTCGAAACCGTTCTGCAAGATTTCCGTTTTGCCATACGCCAACTCGGTAAAAGTCCCGGCTTCGCCCTCACCGCCATCGGCATGCTCGCTCTGGGCATGTGCGCCAGCATAGCCATCTTCGCCTTTGTGGACGCTGCCCTGATCAAGCCATTGCCCTATCGCGATCCTTCGCGCCTGGTTGGCGTTTTTGAAAGCACCCCGGAATGTCCAGAATGCCCGCTTTCGTATCCCGATTACCTCGACTGGAAACGACTCAACACCGTCTTCTCTTCGCTCGATGTCTTTCAGCGCGACGGCTTTCTGCTCACAACCTCAGAAGGCGCAGAAACCGCGCGCGGCCTTCGCGTGAGCGATGGTTTTCTTCGCACGCTCGGCATCACCCCTTTGCTTGGACGCTATTTCTACCTGGGTGAAGATTTAGCCTCAGCTCAACCCACCGTACTGCTGAGTTATGCCGCCTGGCAGCAGCGCTACGGTGGAAAAGAGGACGTCTTGGGACAAACGGTAATACTCGACGGCGTCCCCAACACGATCATCGGCGTACTTCCGCGTGTATTTGAGTTTGCTCCAGCCAGGTCTGCGGAGTTTTGGGCCGCACTCCATGCGCCGAATTCTTGCGAAGTCCGGCGAAGCTGCCATGGTCTCAATGGGATCGGACGTCTCAAGGACGGTGTCTCGATCCAAACCGCATTGTCGGACACGAAATCCATCGCAGCGCAACTCGAAATTCAGTATCCCGATTCGAATCACGGACAAGGCGCAGCGGTCGCTCCTCTCACCGAAGTCATCGTTGGCGACATCCGTCCCCTATTGCTGGTTCTACTCGGCGGAGCCGGATTGTTGCTCCTGATCGCCTGCGTCAACGTCAGCAGCCTTCTCCTCCTACGTTCCGAGGGCCGCAGACGCGAGATTGCAGTGCGCGGCGCCCTCGGCGCTTCATCCGCCAGATTAATTCGGCAATTTGCCACCGAAGGCTTTGTGCTGGTCGGAATCGGCAGCGCCCTCGGAATCGTTTTGGCGGGTTGGCTCATGCGCGTCCTCACCCGCCTTATCCCCACTGACATGATGGCCAACATGCCTTACCTGCAAGGTCTCGGTTTCAATATGCGTGTGGGCGCTTTCGCGTTCACCATTGCCACATTTTGCATGGCGCTATTTTCGGTAGTTCCCACATGGCGTTTATCTCTGTCTTCCCTTCGGGGAGGCCTCCTAGAAGCCACTCGCGGTTCGTCAGGAAATTCGTGGCGCCGACTTGGCTGTAACCTTGTAGTGATCGAAATCGCCATCGCCATGGTGTTGCTGGTCGGCGCCGGCTTGCTGGGAAAAAGCCTGTATCGCCTGCTCCACGTAAACATCGGCTTCCAGCCCGATCATCTCGCCACACTCGAAATCGACGCACCCGACGCCGTCTATGGTAAAGACGAACCCTCCATTGCGCTCGAACGCCGCGTCATCAGTGAGATCGAAAAACTTCCCGGCGTCCAATCCGTTGGCGTTTCTTATCTCGGTATCCCCATGGACGGCAATGGCAACACCACCTGGTTCCGCATTATCGGCCGACCTTGGCACGGCGAGCACAATGACACCCCCCAGCGCAACGTTAGCTCCTCTTATTTCACGACGCTACACGCAACACTGGTGCGCGGCCGCTCTTTCTCTGAAAACGAAGACCTCTCCAAGCCCAACGTAGCGATCGTTAACCAGACATTTGTAAAAAAATATTTTTCCAGCGACGAAGACGCCATCGGCAAACAACTTTCCTTCGTTCCGGTCGCCACAAAGCCTATCGAAATCGTCGGCGTAGTCGAAGATATAAAAGAAGGCCCGCTTGATATTGCAACGCCTCCCGTTCTGTACTTTCCGTTAAACCAAAACCCATCCGATTCCTTCACCGTGGTCGCACGCACATCGCAAGCCGAGGCCTCGCTGCTACCCAGCATGGTTGCCGCCATCCATCAGATCGACCGCAATATCGCCGTGCTAAACGAAGTCACCATGACGGAGAGAATCAATCACTCGCAGTCAGCCTACCTCCATCACTCCTCTGCATGGCTTGTCGGAGGTTTCGCGGTACTAGCGCTTCTCCTCAGTGCCATTGGACTCTACGGCGTCATCGCCTATTCTGTAAGCCAGCGAACTCGCGAACTCGGAATCCGCCTCGCGCTCGGTGCGCAACCTCGCATGGTTTATCAACTCGTGATGAAAGAAGCCGCATGGCTTGCCGCGGCAGGTATCGCGATAGGCTTGGCTTGCGCCATCGCTGCAGCAACTTTGATGCGCGGCCTGTTGTACGGAGTGCGTTCCTGGGATGTTCCAACGCTGGCCGCCGTAGCCGTCGTTCTCAGCGCGTCCGCGCTGTTAGCGAGCTACGTACCCGCTCGACGGGCAGCGTCCTTCGATCCGGTGGAAGTATTGCGAAGTGAATAGCAAATAGCTGTTTGGCAGGAGTCGCCGGCTGCCCGCTAGTGGAATTTCTTCTGCAGCTCGTTAACCGTCTCCAAAATCACGTGGCCCACAATCGCAACACTCCGAGGGCTTACTTTATCCAGCGTATCCTGCGGCGTGTGCCAATACTTTGGGCTCTGGAATCCATCCCAGTCGATAATGTCAACCGACGGAACATCCCGCGATAAGAACGGCTGGTGGTCGTCCGATATCGTTTCGCTGCGCGACACAAAAACATCGCCGTAACCCAGATGCCCTGCCGTCTTCCAGACCAAATCCGTCAGCCATTTCGTGGAGTTGCCTTCGCGTGGAATCGCCAGTCCATATTGACCGATCATGTCGGCCAGTATCACCGCTTTCACGCGTTTCAAATCGCCCGACACCGCCATCCGCGCGGCCAGCTCGCGGCTCCCGTACGTGTGGTCCTCATCTTTATCCCAATCCACAAACGCTTCCTCGCCATCCAAAAACGCGATCCACACCGAATTAGGCTCTTTTCCCCCGCACAGCAAACGCGCCAATTCCAGCATCACTCCGTCCGACGACGCGCTGTCCTCTGCCCCCACAAAATTCTGCACGCTGCTCAGCGAATCGTAGTGCGTCAACAGCAAAATAATTCCCTGCCCCGTTCCCGGCGCTTTCGCGATGATATTTTTCATCGCTACTTCGCCGACTGGCGTGGACGCATGAAAATCATCTTCGCCCACTGTGCATCCATAGCTTTTCAGTTGCTCGCGAAAGTAATCCTGAACCTGATGTATCCCTTCTGACGCCGGAGGACGCGGCCCAAAACTCACAATCTTCGCCACGTGCTCGTAAGCCTTCGCCCCATCGAATCCCCCGGTCTGCGAAGCGGGCGGCGCCGTATCGGCAGGCGTGCTCAAAGCCGCGTTCCCCTGCTGCGACGCAGAGGCCGCGGACGACTCCGAGCCTGCTCCGCCATGTCCGCACGCGGTCAGGCCCAAGGCAGCCGCCAGTAGTCCTGACGCCAGCGCCCCTTTATTCAACGAATTCAACATCTATTGCGCCTCCCCGGTTGCCGCATCCGCCTGCTTTCGCCTCAACACCACGTAAGAAACCAGCACGCCGATAAAATACAGCAGGATCATCGGCGCCATGAACACCAGCATAGTCGTTGCGTCTGGCGTAGGCGTCACAATCGCCGCCACCACCGTGATGATCAGCATCGCGTACCTGAAATTCTTCAGCAGGAACTTCGGCGTCACAATTCCGAAAAGCGAAAGAATGAAGATCAACACCGGCAGCTCGAATACGATGCCCAGCCCCAGCAGTATCACGAGCGTTAAATCAAAATATTCATTGATGCTGATCAGTGGCTTGATCGGCCCTTCATTCGCAAAGCCGATCAAAAATCGCAGCGTGGTCGGCAACATCACGAAATAGCCAAAGGCCAGCCCGCATATAAACAAAAACATCGAGGAAATAATGAATCCCGCCACCGCTCTGCGCTCGTGCTTGAAAAGTCCCGGCGCTACAAAAAGCCAAATCTGGTAGAGCACAAACGGCATCGCCAGCGCGATTCCCAAATAAAGTCCCAACGAGATCACCAGGCTCACGTAACCCGCTGGACTCGTGTAATAGAGGTTGTCTTCCAGATGAGCCGATCGCAGCGCCATGTGCATGGGCTGCACGATAAAGGTGATGAAGTGCTTCGAGAGGAACAGCCCCACTCCCGTTCCAATCACAATTGCAATTGCCGCGTGGATCAGCCGTTTTCGAAGCTCTACAAGGTGCTCGAAAAACGACATGCGCCCGCCCGGATCATTATCCGGCGGCGGAACAGCGTTTAGATCAGGCTGGGTGGCTGCCGCCATCGCTCCCCTTGCTGTGGCCAGCTTTGGCTGACTCTCCTGTGCCTCCCTGCTCTGTATCGACGCGTCCGTTGGTCACAGCGTTCGCCGCAGAAGCATTCGCAGAAGTTTCGGCATTTTTGCCGTCGGAGGAATCCGTGCGCGTCATCGGCGCGTCTGCTTGTGTCGCCCCAGTCGTTTCAGCCTCCGCATTTTCTCCCGTCGACGAACTCTCAGGCGCCACCGTCCACCCGCGCGGCGCATCCGCAGTCACCGTCCCTGCCGCGCTCACAAGTTTCGGCTGCCCAATCGTGTTCTGCTCGGCCGGAGCAATCGTGCTCCCCACACCCGCCCCCGCAGCCGCACGCAAGCTCGCTTCGCGCTCGATCTCGCGCATATGGTCATCAAACGTCGAACGCAGGTCACCCGTAGCGCGCCGGAATTCGCCCATGATTTTTCCCAGATTTCGCGCCAGATCCGGCAGCTTCTCCGGCCCAAATACAATTAGGACGACCACGAAGATGATAATCAGGTGTGGAACGCTGAACATTTTGAAGTCAGTTGCGCAGCACGGCGCCGCGTTTGCAGTTTATCTCTAATCCCTGCTCACGCGACGCCGTTTTTGCAAGTTTCCCGTCGCCAACCAAACTTACTTTGCAGGGGCCGCTGCAGCAGGCTTGGGTTGAATGGAAACGAGCTCAACCTCAAAAACCAAAGTCGCGTTGGGACCAATCACTCCGCCCGCACCGCGCGCTCCATAGGCCAAATCAGAAGGAATAAAGAGCTGCCACTTCGATCCCACCGGCATCAGCTGCAAAGCCTCAGTCCATCCTTTAATTACTCCGCCAACAGGAAACGTTGCCGGCTTCCCGCCATGCTTGTCCGTGCTATCGAATTCCGTGCCGTCTAGCAGCGTGCCCTTGTAATTGCATTCCACGGTGTCTTGCGCGGTTGGCTTAGGCCCTTCGCCTTCCGTGATTATTTTGTACTGCAGCCCGCTCGGCAGCGTCACTACGCCGTCTTTCGCTTTATTGGCCGCTAGAAAGGCGTCTCCATCTTTTCTATTTGTCGTTGCCGCTTCCTGCATCTTTTCCTCCTGTTTTTTCTTCATCTCGCCTTGGAATGCAGTCATCACGGTCTTCACTTCATCGTCGGTCATCTGAGTCTTGCCGGCTAATTCGTCCTTCATCCCTCGCACCAGAATATTGGGATCGATGTCCACCGCGTTCTTGCTCATACTCTTGCCGATGTTCATTCCAATGGCGTAGCTGATCCTGTCCTTGTCTGTTTTCAACGCCAGAGGCGCCGCCGCTGTGTGATGCACCGTTGTTTTTCCCGCCGCGGACGTCTGCGATTTTGGCGCGGGCGTCTTCGTCGTATCGGAAGTTTGCGATTTTGCAGCAGGCGCTTTCGAATCGGACGCTTTCGCAGCCGGTTTCTTCGCATCAGGCGGCGCGGGCGTTTGCGTCGTCGGTCCTTGTTGCGGTGCCTGTGTCGCCGGTGCTTGTGACGCAGGCGCCTGGGAATTATCAGGTGTCTGTTGTGCTCTGGCGGTTCCGGCCGTCAGAACGCTCGAAACAAATATGGTTGCCATGATAGTCAACAATTTTTTCATGGTGGTATTTTCGCATTGGATCGCAGAATCCGCAAATCGCCAGGAATATTCCGCCGCCAGCTGCTCTCGGTCCCCGGAATGCTAACCCCTTGCACTTCTACACGTCTTATGTTCAGATACATGTAGAAGTAGGAGGTATGGCGATGCCGGCTAAATCCGATCTTCCCCAAGGCACTCTCGACTTGTTGATCTTGAAGGTTGTGGCCCTTGGCCCTGTCCACGGCTACGCCATCGCGCAACGTTTGCAGCAAGTTTCCCGGGACGTGCTACAAGTTCCCCAGGGCTCGCTTTATCCCGCGCTGCATCGCCTGGAAAATCGTGGCCTGCTCACCGCCGACTGGAAACAGACCGACACCGGCCGCGAAGCAAAATTTTACCGCCTCACCCGCAAAGGCCGCGCGCAACTCGAAACCGAAGCCGTAAGCTGGGAACGCTTGACCGCCGCCGTCAGCTTGATCCTCAAATTATCTGAAGGAGCCGCCCAATGAATGGGTGGCGGCGCCTCTGGCGCCGAACGCAAATGGACGAGCAACTGGAAAAAGAGCTGCACTATCATCTCGAGCAGCACGCGAGCGACCTTATCGCGCAAGGCCACTCTCTTGACGAGGCATGGCGCCAAGCCCGACTAGCTCTCGGCGGTCCCGAGCAAGTAAAAGAAAATTGCCGCGACGCCCGCGGCACTCGCTGGCTGGACGATTTCTCGCAAGACGTTCGCTTCGCCCTGCGCATGCTGCGCAAAAATCGGGGCTTCGCAGTTGTCGCGTTACTGACGCTTGCACTCGGCGTCGGCGCCACCACGGTAATGTTCACCGTCGTCAACGGCGTTCTGTTGAAGCCGTTGCCCTACCCCGATCCCGACAAGCTGGTCGCAGTTCACGGTCATACGGAAACCTGGAACACAAAAATTTATGGCGAACAAAACCTCGCCTATCCCGATTTCCTGGATTTGCAGCGTTACGCTCATTCTCTCGACCTCGCCGGAGCTCTCTTCAACAACGCGACCCTCAGCGAACCGGGCCAGCCCGAATATGTTGACCTCCATGAAATTTCCTCCAATCTTTTTTCCCTTCTGCGGCTGAATCTTCTGCGCGGACGCGCTTTCCTTCCTGAAGAAGACCGCCCAGGCGCCGCACCCGTCATGATCCTGGGCTACAGTTTCTGGCAACGGCGCTTCGGCGGCAGCCCCACAGTTCTTGGCAGTTCAGTCGTTCTCGACCAAAAGCGCTACACCGTGATCGGCATCGCGCCCGCTGGTTTCCGCCAAAACGACGACGAAGCCGACGTTTTCGTTCCGCTAGGCCAGGACACTGCGCAATTTCTGAAAAGTCGCGGCCCCCACCCCATTAACGTGATTGCGCGCCTCCGCCCCGGCGTCACGCCTCCCAATGCACAAGCCGAATTGCAATTGGTGGCGCATCATTTGTCGCAAGCCTACGCAGACACCAACGCCGATCGCACTTTTCTCGCAGCGCCGCTGCGCCCGGAAGTTGGAGACGTGCGCTCCACGCTCTGGCTACTCCTGGGCGCGGTTAGCCTAGTTCTCTTGATCGCCTGCGCAAACGTCGCCAGCCTTCTCCTCGCCCGCGCAGTTTCGCGCCAGCGTGAACTTTCCATGCGCGCCGCTCTAGGCGCCAGCCGCGGACGTTTGGTGCGCCAATGCCTGACCGAGAGCGCCCTGCTAGGGCTCACCGGAGGTGTCCTCGGAGTCCTCCTGGCCTACATTGGCATCCGCCCCTTCCTCGCGTTCTGGCCCGGCAATCTGCCGCGCGCGCAAGAAGTCCAGCTCGACTGGCGCGTGATGCTGTTCGCTGTCTCCATATCCTTGCTCAGCGGTTTTCTCTTCGGTCTCGCGCCCGCTCTCCGGGCTCCCGCGCGTCACCTTGAGGAAACACTCCGGTCCGGCTCGCGCACAATCACCGCGGCCGCGCGTCGCCTTCACAGCATATTTGTAGTGTCAGAGATTGCTCTTGCGCTCGTGCTCCTGGCCGCTGCCGCAATGCTAGGCCGCACGCTCCTCCGAGTTTCTTCGCTCGACCCTGGCCTCAACATTCAGAATGTTCTGATTACGCGCATGGCGCTTTCTCCCGGAGTCCTCGCCGACCCCGGCCGCATCCGCCCTGCTTGGCAGGATGTAATCGATTGCGCCAGCCACGTCCCTGGCGTTCAGTCCGTCGCTATCGTTGACACTGTCCCCATGCGCGAAGGCGTCAATCAAATCGGTTACTGGCCCAGCGCCAACGTGCCGCCGGAAAACCAGCTGCCCACCGCTTTGGCCACCAGCGTCTCGCCAAACTATTTAGACGTAATAGGCCTCCGTCTCCGCCGCGGCCGCTTTTTCAACGATCAAGATCGCGCCGGCAGCCAGCTCGTCATCGTCATCGACGACGTCCTCGCCCAAAGCGCCTTCCCCGGACAAGACCCCAGGGGCAAACTTCTCTGGATGCCCGACATGGATTACGGCCCCTTCACCGTTGTCGGCGTGGTCGGCCACGTTCGCCACTGGGGGCTCGCCGGCGACGACCAAGCCCAAGTCCGCGCGCAGTTCTACTATCCCTTCGCTCAACTTCCCGACCGGTTCCTGCGCCGCTGGTCCGAGTTAATGTCCCTAGCAGTTCGCACAAATGTCGAGCCGTTGAGTGTTGTCGATTCGCTCCGCCAGCAAGTGCGTGGCGCTACCGGCGATCAAGTTGTTTACGAAGTCCGCACCATGAAGTGGTTAGCCAGAGGCACGCTAGCCCGCCAGCGCTTCCTCTTACTCCTCTTCAGTATTTTCGCGGGATTGGCTTTGATGCTCGCCTGCGTCGGCATTTATGGAGTGCTGGCCTACTTGACCAAGCAACGCGTCCCCGAAATTGGCGTACGCATGGCGCTAGGCGCTCGCCCCGCAGATGTTATGTGGCTGGTCCTTCGAGACAGTCTCGCAATGATCACTGTTGGGATTATTGTCGGCACCCTAGCCGCCTTGGGAGCCGGACATCTCTTGCAACATTTAGTAGAAGGGATGCAGCCCACCGGCCCATGGCCCTACGCCATCACCATATCCTTGCTGGTCGCCACCGCTGTTGCGGCAAGCCTAATCCCCGCCCGCCGCGCCAGCCAAGTGGACCCCATGAACGTTTTGCGCCAGGAATAGACGGTCGCGCGGCAGCAGTAATCGTGGGGCTCGCGCATTCTTCATCGACAGCGATGAACGCTCAATGAAGCCGGGTATTGAGGTGCCGCGCTTTCGTTTTCCTAGCGCCGCGCTTTAGCGCGACATTTTGGATGTAGAGGTTTAAGTTTGTCTTACCGTTCTTGGCGCTTCGTTTCGGGCCAAGTTTGTCGCGCCTAAAAACGTCCTAGCGGAACCAGCCGGAATCTGCGCCGGCCTTGCGGCCTTCTTCTGCCAAATCGTCCAGCGATTGTTGCAGTTTCTCTTTCTGCTCTTCAATCTGCTTGATTTGCCTATTACGGTCTTCAATGTAAATTACGCCGGCCGCGGCGCCACTCATAGGATCAACGGTGACCGCTCCCTTCTTCTTAATCTCCTCCTGGATTCCGGCGATCTGGCTATCCAGTTGCGCCATTTGATTTCGAATTCCCTGCGCTCTCCCGCGCCAATATGCTTCATTGTTGCCGGAAGATCCCGAACCAGCGCTAACGCCGGCGTTCGCGTATGAATTTCCGCCGTAGGAAGCTCCTCCGCCCTGATTTCCCGATCCCACTGACGAAACACCGTGGCCCGACAGCCCGGACAACTTGTCCTCGGTGTACACCTTCGTAGTCTCAGTCTTCGGCTTCTGCGCCTTCGCCTGACGCGCAATCGCTCCCAACGATTGTTCCTGCGGCGCCGATTGGTCTACCATCCGCGGTTCCGAAGCAGCCTTAGTCTGCGTTTGGTTCTGCGTCTGCGCTTGGCCAGACGTCTGCGTGCGAGGCTGACCAGATGCCTGCGCTTGCGCCGGCGTTTGTCCAGCCGCAGGCGCTGCCGCCGAAGAAGCCCCCGCCTGCGACGATTGACCAAACGCCGCCGTCGCGGGATACAGCGCGAAGTACGCCGCCACGACCAACAAACCAAACGCGTCTCGCGCACGCGCAATGTTCAGTCTTTGCCAGCTAGACCCGCGTGTAACCTCGGACTTTGTAACAGTTCTCGCCGTCGACGAAGTTCGGTGTAAGTCGCTCATAGGTAGTCTCCTGCTCTGCAGACTTTCTTTCTTAACTCAACGGTATGTCCCCCCGCTGCCAGCGTCAACGCGCTCGATTTCCTACACATCGTCCAAATTACCTGTCCGCAAGGCCAGTCGGCCGCTGTTTCCTTCTGGCGAGTATCGGGCAAGCGATTGCACCCCCAACGGCGTCGAACAATTAATTGTTTCAATACGTACTTGAATCAGGATAAAACTTACGCGAGAAAGGAACTCCCAAACGAAGTCTAGGGGCTGAGAAGCAAAGCAAGCTGTTGGCGTTCGTTCGTTAACGTTAGATCGCTGAAGCCGCACGGTGCAAAGGTTTTTTTTATGGAAACGCTTGCGCAAGACATCCGCTACGCGCTCCGCACCTTAAGAAAATCCCCTGGCTTTGCCCTCGTCGCGATCCTAACGCTGGCCCTCGGCATCGGCGCCTCCACCGCAATCTTCAGCGTAATCGAAAACATTCTGATGGAGCCATTCCCTTACCCCGACGCCCAGCGTTACATGTCGATCATGATCCACGACACCGAACAAAGCGAGCAAGATGGACGCCCGGCCTTCGGTGGCGCCGAGTTTTTGGATTACGTTGACCAAAATCGCGTTTTCGACCGCGTCATCGGCAATTCCTCCCAAGACGTTCTCTATCATTCGGCCGAAGGCACGCAGCGCTTCGACGGCAATCTCGTTTCTCCCGGAACTTTTGAATTTCTCGGCATGCCTGCCTTGTTCGGCCGCGTGATGCAGCCCGCCGATTACGAGCCCGGCGCTCCTCCGGTTTTCGTCCTGCGTTACAAAACTTGGGTCAAACAATTTGGCGCCGATCCGAATATCATCAATAAAACTTTCCTGCTGAATGACACTCCCCGAACTTTGATCGGCATCATGCCGCCGCGCTTCGGATGGGGCGACGCCGAGCTATGGATTCCCGAAAAACTCAGCCGCAGCGCTACCAGTAGCTATGCGGGCGCCTGGCCCACCCGGTATTGGTATTTCCTGGGACACTTGCGACACGGTGTTTCAATGAAACAAGCCGAAGCTGACATCACCGTGGTGGCCAAGCGGCTTGCCCTCGTTTACCCAAAGGAGTATCCAAAACACTTCACAGTCCGGATTCAATCTCTCACCGAACAGGTGGTCGGTCAGTTTCGCAACACGCTCTTCATCGTGCTTGCTGACGTAGGCTTGCTGCTTCTGATCGGTTGCGGAAACGTAGCGAATCTTCTCCTCGCCAAAGCCACCACGCGCGAAAAAGAATTCGCCATCCGCTCCGCTCTTGGAGCCAGCCGGCGTCGCGTGATCAGTCAGCTCCTCGTAGAGAGCCTGATCCTGGCGCTGGGCGGTGCCTTGCTGGGAACTCTTTTTGCCTGGATCGGTTTACGATTCATCGTCGCGCTGATGCCGCCGGACATTATTCCCTCCGAAGCCGTCATCCGCCTGAACCTACCTGTCCTCCTCTTCACGTTGGCCGTAGCCATCTCCACCGCGCTCCTGTTCGGATTGATTCCCGCCCTGAAAGCCGCACGCAAAGACCTAAACGAGCCTTTGCGCGACACAGGCAAAGGTGTTAGCGGCGGTTTCCGTCACGGAAAATTTCGGAACGCACTCGTCATCACCGAGGTCGCGCTCTCCCTCACGCTTCTGGTAGCCGGGGGACTTTTGATGCGTAGTTTTGTCGCACTCCGCCAAGTCCATCTCGGCATGCAACCGGATCACATTTTCGTCACTAGGATCGCGCTTCCCGTCGAACGCTACAAAACCGCCGATCAGATCGCCGGATTTTATCGCCCATTGTTGCAACGCCTGAAAGCCCTCCCCGGTGTTGTGGACGCCGGTGAGACCACCATGCTGCCTCCCTATGGCGGCATGGACACAGAAATCGAAATCCCCGGCAAGTCGCACTCAGAAAAATGGGACGCTGTTTTTTGCCTTTGCAGCGAAGGATATTTCCCAGTCCTAAAAATCCAATTCCTCGAAGGACGCCCGTTCAACGAATCGGAAGTGAACGCAGCGCGCAAAGTCGCGGTCGTGAATCAAACATTCGTGAAAAAATATTTGTACGGCGATAATCCCATCGGCAAACAAGTCCAAATCAAGCAGCTCTCCCAATTCGCGGACAAAGTTTCCGACCCCACCTTCGAAATCATCGGCGTAGTTTCCGACGTCAAAAACAAAGGCCTTCAGGAACCGCCCGGTCCGGAACTTTGGGTTCCCTACACCGTAACCGGCTCCGCCTTCCGCGGCATCATGCTCCGCACCACCCAAGAACCTCTTACCCTGATGAACGCGGTGCGTCACGAAATCTGGGCCACGGATTCCAACGTTGCCCTCACACTCACCGGCACTCTCGAAGGCTACATCAGCCAATGGTCCTACGCCGGCCCCCGCTTCGGTTTCATGCTGATGATGATCTTCGCCTCCATCGGACTGATTCTCGTCACCATCGGCGTTTACAGCGTGCTCGCCTACACCACCGCACAACGCACTCAGGAAATCGGCATTCGCCTGGCCCTCGGCGCCGAAAGCTCCGACGTCCTCAAGATGGTAATCCGCATGGGACTCCGCCTCGTAGCCATCGGTGTCGCCGTCGGCTTGCTAGCCAGCCTCGCCATGGGAAAAATCATCGCCACCCAACTCTGGGGCGTCTCCGCCTACGATCCCTGGACGCTGGGTCTCGTGCCCACGGTCCTGCTCGTAACCGGCCTCCTAGCCTGCTGGCTCCCCGCTCGCCGCGCCTCCCGCGTAGATCCCCTAATCGCCCTTCGCCACGAATAAGCGCCAACACGAGCCGAGCATCCACGATCTCACTTTTCGATGGATAAACTTATGGGTATACTCCCCACCACAATCCGTCTTTGCGGCCACGTTAAACGCCGCGAGCGCCCCCATGGTCCAAGAAAAACTCCGCGTCCACTTCAGCGACTATCTAGCCAAAGCCGAAGTAGTGATCTACACCGTGCTTGCGCTGCTGCTTTTTATTACCGCGCTCGCCACCATTGCAAACGCCGGCAAAATGCTTTGGGACGGCCTGGCTCATTGGACCATCGCTAGTCAGACGCTCGTCGTGCTCGACCAATTGCTCGTTGTGCTCATGCTTGTGGAGATTCTGCACACCGTGCGCATTTCCATCCACTCTCACTATCTGGTCACCGAACCATTTCTCGTCGTCGGCCTGATTGCTTCCATTCGGCGCGTCCTTGTGATCACTCTGGAAGCCGCCACACTAACAAAGGGTGGAACCTGGTCCGGCGAAGGCGCCAGCATCTTCCGTGCCAGCATGTATGAATTAGGATTGTTGGGATTCCTAATCCTCGTTTTGGTGACCTCCATCGCCCTTCTCCGCCGCTACGCCCCCACCCCGAAAAACGTCGAAAGCTAGTCCTGGAGAGACCGAAAGTCACCAAGGCAACGAGCAGCTTGTTTTGAACACCAAAAAATTCACTGCCTGGCATGCAGCGCTTCACGACCATCTTCCTGCCTTAATTCACTCAGGTCAGAGCTATCGACGGACCAGCTTGCGCCTGATAGTTCGTTTGCCAAATCATCGAGCGCGCGCAACGGACGATCTCTCCAACGCTGATGTTGATTTCTTGCGGCGAGAGACGCCAGCTGGAATCTTCTTGCGCTGCCAGCTGAGAGTTAAATATCAACACGCCGGCGAACAAAAGCAGGGGCGTGATGGCCAAATTTAGTATTCGGGTTCGCATATTCATCTCATCGTTCTATTGCCTGGCAGCGGCAGAATCCGTCAAAAGCTTGCGATTCCGTTTTGGATCATGGTGCCGACTTCAACTCTTATTCGACCACATTGCACGTCGCGAGCGTTTTGGCCTGAAGTACAGGTGCAATGGTAAAAGCTCAGGCAGGAGAAAGTTACGGCTGCGGCACACGACTGAATAAAATGACGGCGCTTCTCTGAGCAGGAAAAGTCCACCGCCTCGCACCCATTTGCCCTAACAAAGGCGGCCAGCAGTCGCCTGAATTCTTGTAGCTCTCTCCCGCATGTGTCATCACGGCTGTTCGTCACAAAAGTTCGAAAACGCAGCGAACGACTGCATTAGGCTTGTGCGTCCTCGAAACTATTCGGTCCTCCGCCGGCAATGTGGTCTTCTCCAACATCCAATGTCGAGGCAATCTCCCATCGAATTGTTGTCACACCCGGTTCGAGCGACAGGCGCGTTACGATTTGCTCCAAGAGTTCGTCCTTCCTTCCGCTCGACTTCACTTTCGCTCTGACCTTGACGCGGTTTGACCCTTCTTCGTCCTCGCTATGTAACACGTAAAGAACTAGCGGCGTACTCCCGATGTGCTGAAGCAATAATGCGCGAATCTTAGCTTCATCAGATCTCCGGCATACGCACTCGAACATATACAGGACAACCTCTTCCGGGGCTTGCACGGGAGTGCGGTTGATCCGCTGAGCGAGAGGACGAAGCAACAGATTTGCCGAGAGAATCGCAACCGTTCCGAGAAACGAGAACGCGATATAACCAAGGCCCGCGAGCGTTCCAACTGCTGCGGTACACCAGAGCGTCGCTGCGGTATTCAGCCCGCGAATACTAAAGCCATCTTTCAGAATTACGCCCCCGCCGAGGAACCCTATCCCGGAAACAACGTAGGCCGCAACCCTGCCCTGGCTGCCTTCCCCTCCAACGAGCCCGCCCATCATCACGAACATGGCGGAGCCCACCGCCACAAGGCAATTTGTGCGCAATCCTGCTGTACGCTGCCGCCATTGCCGCTCGGCGCCGACCACCGCCCCAAACAAGAGCGCGATGACCAGACGAATTGCGAATGCATACCAGGTCATAGTTCCCTCCGCTCCGCGCATTGTGCCTTAGAAGTCTGGGTCCGAGAAGAACAGCACCCGCCCTTGCGAATCGGCCACGGTCACTGCATCTGATGCGAAACGCGGAACTTTAGAAGGACAACTTCTCGTAGGCGCGCTGACCACGGAGTTCGAGGAAAAAGTCCACCGCCTGGCACCCTTCTATTTCAAGAAAAAGCTCCTATCATTGTCTCGATGAAAATTGCCTTCAGCATTCGCGCTAACAAAGGCGGCCAGCAGCCGTCTCAACAGAATTACCCTGCGAATCTGAAAGCACTATACTTGCACATGCCAACAACCACCGAGGCAGGCCGGCTTAGAAAAGAGTCAAATCGCCAAATTGCTGAATTAGAAACCGGCGTAAGCTACAGAAAACAAAGACCTGCGACCTGCTCAAATCGCCAAAAAATGCAGAAATCCAAATCGCAATTTTCAACCGTCACCCGAGCTTTTTCCGCGCTCCCCGAGGGCCTTCACCCAACGAAGAGTCGTCCTCTTGGCGGAGCCGCGCAATCGATTGTAGAAGCGCACAGACCTCGACAGACGTCTAAAGCATGTGTGGTACAATTTGTTTTTGGGGCACAGTGAGGTCGCATGCACTCTCAACCATCGTCTAAGCGTGGAATTTTCGTACTCATCGCCGTCCTCGGCATCTCGGCTGTCTTGGGAGGCCTCTTCGGTCCCACGCTCAGAGCCCGCGCCTCCACTACTGCCACTTCCGCCAACTCTGACGCCCAGCTCCAGGACTCCGTAAAAAGCTTCACGCACGTCCTTTCTGTCGTCGAGCGTAATTACGCCGACCCGGTGGACACCGACAAAGTGATCTACGACGGCGCTATCCCCGGTATGCTTCATGTCCTTGACCCGCACTCAAACTTTTTTGATCCCAAGCAATACGCTCTCTTCAAAGAAGAGCAACAGGGGAAATATTACGGCGTGGGCATGACTATTTCGCAGCGCGATAATCAAACCGTTGTCCTCGCGCCATTCCCGGGCTCTCCTGCTTACAAAGCCGGCATTCGCCCCGGCGACGTTGTTTCGAAAGTGGAAGGAAAATCCTGCGACGGTCTGACGGGAACCGAAGTTGCTGAAATGCTCAAAGGCCCCAAGGGCACCGTTGTCCACATTTCACTCGGTCGTGAAGGCTGGGACAAACCCATCGAGGTCAGTGTCACGCGTGACGAAATTCTGCGTCCCGCAGTCGAGTACTTCACCATGATCAAGCCCGGCATCGGTTACGTTCGCTTGGTATCTTTCAGCGAAACGACCGATAGCGATGTGGCTGACGCGTTGAAGCAACTCGATTTTCCCAAGCTCGATGGCCTCATCCTTGATCTGCGCAACAATGGCGGCGGATTACTCAGTCAAGCCGTAGGTCTGTCCGATATGTTCCTGGACAAAAACGAAATCGTGGTTTCGCACCGCGGACGTTCGTCCCCGGAGCGCCGCTACTACGCCGTGCGCGGAAACCAGGGACTTGAAGTCCCCATCGTCGTCCTCATCAATGGGCAGAGCGCTTCCGCTTCCGAAATCGTTGCGGGGGCCATACAGGATCATGACCGCGGCTTGGTCGTCGGCGAAACGAGCTTCGGCAAGGGTTTGGTGCAAACCCAACTCCCGCTCAGCGAAGACACGGCTCTGCTGCTCACCACTGCCCGTTATTACACGCCCAGCGGCCGCTTGATTCAGCGTGATTACAAAAACGTCTCGCTCTACGATTATCACTACAACCCGCAAAAGCCCAAGCAGCCGGAAGTGAAGCTCACCGATAGCGGCCGCCAGGTTTTTGGACAGGGTGGCATCACGCCTGACGACTTTGTCGCCGCTCCCAAACAGGACGATTTCCAAACATCGCTCTATCGCCGCGGCGTGTTCTACGCTACTCCCCAAGGCGTCGGCGATTTCACCCGGTTTTACCTCAGCGCCAAGCCCGATGTAAGCAAGGAGTTCGTGGTGACCGACGAGGTTATCAACGAGTTCCGCACCTACCTCAGCAATCAGCACATCAAGTATAGCGAACCTGAAATTCAGGAGAACCTGACCTGGCTGAAATGGCAGATTAAGCGCGAAGTTTTCACCAGCGTTTTCGGATTGAACGAGGGCTTCAAAGTCGCGCTGCAGGATGACCCGCAACTCGATAAAGCCATCGACTTGATTCCACAGTCCAAAGCGCTGTACCAAAACGCGCGCAAAATCGTAGCGGAGCGCCAAGCCGCCCAGACTTCTCATCCATGATCTACTGAATCACGGCCGCAACCATCTGCGGCCATACAACTTAGCCAGCCAAATTTTGACCTGTGGCGCTGTGTGTATTGCTCCTAAAGTCACGCACCCAGTAATCACATTCGACCGAGCCCCCGTGGAATCGTATCCTCAATAGGCAGCCCTATTCCCCTTAGGCTGGTCATGAACGCGCCAGACACCGCCCTCAACCGATTCATGAGCCGCGCCCCGCGGATGTCGCCCATATCCTGGGCGCTAACCGTGGGCTGGGCCGTCATTGTTGGCGGTTACTGCCTGGTGGCGCTAACAGTACCCGCTGGAAGGGGGCTCACCGCGTTCGGCGACATCTTCCAGTGCCTCGCCGCCCTCTTCGCCTGCGTCGGGCTCATGATGAATTCGTCGCTGCCCGAGCGGCGGACCCGGCTGTTCTGGTTACTCCTGGCTTTGGGATGCGCCACTTGGTTCGTCGGCCAGTCCATATGGACTTACTTCGAAGTGATCCTGCGCAAGGAAACCCCCAATCCATTCATCGGTGACGTAATTCTCTTCCTGCACCCCGTCCCCATGATCGGCGCGCTGGCTCTGAAGCCGCATGATCGCCGCGACGATTTAAACGTCCACACCGGGTATCTGGATTTCACACTGCTGCTTGTCTGGTGGGTTTACCTCTACCTCTTCGTCGTGATTCCGTGGCAATACATTGCGCCCAACGTGCAGACCTACGGCTTCATGTACGACCATCTGGCGGCGGCAGAAAACCTTCTCCTGGCGGTTGGCTTTGCCATGCTGATGAATCGCTCGAAAGGAAAATGGCGCGAAGTCTATGCCCACCTATTCAGCGCGTCGCTTTTATACGCAGCAGGCTCTTACATCACCAACCGGGCCATCGACCGGCAGGATTATTACACCGGCAGCGTCTTCGACTTGCCTCTTGTTGCGTCATTCATATGGTTCGGAACCGCAGGTTTTGTCGCTTACAACATGAAACCGCAGCGTCAGGAAGCGCCGGAGCCGAAGAACGACGAACGGAACTGGGCCTTCTTGCTGTCCCGAGCTGCTGTCGTTTCGATTCCTCTGATGGCGCTTTGGGCGCTTTGGTTCAGCGCAAACCCTTCCTCCGTGCAGACTTTCCGATTCGGCGTGGCCCAAGTGACCCTACTCGCGGTCGCCATGCTAACGTTTTTCCGCCAGCGCTTAGTCGACCGCGACAGAACGCGTCTGCTCGAAGCCGCGCGCGAATCCTTCGATAACTTGAAGCACGTTCAGGAGCAGATGATTCAGACGGAGAAACTTGTCTCGCTCGGTCAGCTGGCGGCCGGCGCCGCACACGAAATCAACAATCCGCTCGCGGGAATCCTGGGATATTCCGACTTGCTGGTGGACGATCCCGCCCTAGGAGATCGCCAGCGCGTGGTCGCGGACAAAATCCGCACCCTGGCGCGCAGAATCAAAACGCTGGTGACCAGTCTTCTCAGTTTTGCGCGGCGTGTTCCCACCGAGAAAACGCTCCTGGACATAAATCAGGTCATTGCCACCGCTCTGCACCTGAGCAATCTGGATTTGCGAGGCCGCCATATCGAAGTCGAAACCTATCCCGCGCT
>Ga0070766_10000165_pt1 | contig 26511 bp, 22 predicted proteins | sample HubBroMetageWFT6_FD_69782 | JGI IMG/M metagenome (GOLD analysis project Ga0070766, IMG submission 69782) | Warmed and freeze-thawed soil microbial communities from the Hubbard Brook experimental Forest, New Hampshire - Hubbard Brook CCASE Soil... | ecosystem: Environmental > Terrestrial > Soil...
GCCGGTGCGGGTCGGCATCCCGATCGACGACCTCTGCGCCGGGCTCTTGCTGGCGCAGGCGATCCTGATGGCCCTCATTGAGCGCGGCGAGAGCGGCGAGGGCCAGTGGGTGCACACCTCACTGCTTGAGGCGCAGATCTTCATGCTCGATTTCCAGGCCTCGCGCTGGCTGATTGCCGGCGAGGTCGCGCCGCAGGCGGGTAACGACCATCCGACCGGCATCCCGACCGGGGTGTTCCCGACTTCGGACGGGCTGATCAACATCGCCGCCTCGGGCGATCATATGTTCCGCCGCTTCTGCGAGGCGGCCGACGCGCAGCACCTGTTGAGCGATCCCGATTACGCCACCGGGCCGGCGCGCTCGAAAAATAGGAAGGCGCTGAACGACAAGATCGCCGAGATCACCAGGAAGCGGCCGGCGGCGTACTGGATCGAGCTGATGAACGAGGTCGGCGTGCCGTGCGGCCCGATCAACACGATCGACCAGGTGTTCGCCGACCCGCAGGTGCAGCACCTCGAAATGGCGCGCCCGGTCAAGCACCCGAAACTGGGCGCGCTCAAGGTCGTCGGTCAGGCGATAAACATGACCCGCACGCCGGAGCCGGGCGAATTGCGCCCGACCCCGGATCTCGGCCAGCACACCGAGGAGGTGCTGCGCGAGCTCGGCTATAACGAGGCGGCGATCGCCGATCTGCACGCGCGCGACGTGGTGTGATCCAACGAGGGTCCGCGAAGCCGTAAGCAATGTCGTCCCGGCGACAGCCGGGACTATGCCCGGATCGCAGCGGCGCTGTTTGACGTTGATCGGCGTCAATGCGACTGTGGCACACGGATGGCCCGATAAATCGCAAATCGAAAGATAGCTCCCCATGATCCGTTTTTCTGGAGCGGCCGCACTTGCTGCCGCGCTGACGATTGCTGGCCCGGTTTGGGCGCAAGCCCCAACAACCTATCCGACAGCACAGGGCTATGCGCCAGCCCAGGGGTACGCGCCGCCGGGATACCCGACAGCGCAGGGGTATGCGCCGCCCGGATACCCGACCGCCCCGGAGGGGTATCCGCCAACCCAGGGGTATCCACCAGCTCAAGGGTATGCGCCTCAAGGGTATCCGACAGCCCAGTGGTATCCGCCAGCTCAGGAATATGCGCCGCAAGGGTATCCGACAGCGCAGGGGTATGCGCCGCAAGGATATCCGCCAGCGCAGGGGGATTACTCCAATTACCCAAACTATTACGGCTACAATTCATCGTACTATTACGGTGACGCATCTTATTATGGGTACCCATACTCTTACTATGGCAGTCCGTATTATTATGGCTATGGCTATGCACCGATCGGCGTTGGGGTTGGGCTGGGGTTCGGCTGGGGTTGGGGCGGACACGGTGGCGGACACGTCGGCGGACACGGTGGCGGGCATGGTGGCGGCGGGCATGGTGGCGGGCACAGATAGGTCTTGATCGCGGACGTCATTCGGCCGCAAGGAGGCCCGCCGCATCCGGGTTAATGTCAATTGGCTGACACTCTCCCGCCAAAAGCCGGGACCCATTCTTGAAGGCCTCGGAGACGGAAAGTGGATCCCGGCCCTCGCCGGGATGACGAATTTTTGCGAGCGCTCATGCATGTTCGGTTTGCGTAATCGGGGGACGCGGAATTTCCTCCTCGTCCTCTGCATCATGTACTTCATCCTCTATGTCGATCGGGTGAACCTGGCCGCGGCCGCCGGGGTGATGCAGAAGGATCTCGGGCTCAGCAATACCGAGCTCGGCATCGCCTTTTCCGCCTTCAATTATTCCTATGCCGCCTTCCAGATCGTCGGCGGCTGGATCGCCGACCGCTTCGGCTCGCGCTGGACCTTGGCCGTATGCGCGCTCCTCTGGGCGGCGACGACCTTGTTGACCGGCGCGGTCGGCGGGCTCGCTTCGCTGTTCGCAGTGCGGCTCGTGCTCGGCGCCGGCGAGGGCGCGACCCTGCCGGCGGCAACCCGGGCGATGACCAGCTGGATGTCGCGCAATTTGCGCGGCGTCGCCCAGGGGATCACCCATTCGGCGTCGCGACTCGGCGCCGCGATAACCGCGCCGATCGTCGCCTTTCTGATCGTCTGGCTGTCGTGGCGGCTGTCCTTTGTCGTGCTGGCTGGGCTTTCGGCGGCCTGGGCATTGCTGTGGCTGTGGTGGTTCCGCGACGATCCGCGCGAGCATCCGGCGATGACGCCGGCCGAACTGGCCGAATTGCCGGTCGCCAGCCACGAGGCGCGAATTGTCGCCGGGCGGGTGCCGTGGCGGCGCCTGGTGCCGCGCATGCTGCCGACGATGATCGTCTATTTCTGCATGGGCTGGACCGGCTGGCTGTTCGTGACCTGGATGCCGTCCCTGTTCCTGCACAATTACGGCCTCGACCTGAAAAGCTCGGCCTTCTTTACCTCCGGCACGTTCCTCGCCGGAATGATCGGCGACACGGTCGGCGGGGTGATCAGCGACTGGCTGCTGCAGCGCACCGGCAGCCGGCGGATCGCGCGCTCGCTGCTGATCGCCGTGTGTCTCCTGCTGGCGCTCGCCTCGCTGATGCCGGCGATGTTCGTGCACGATCTCTTCGTCGGCGCGGCCGGCTTCACCTTCGCCTATTTCTTCCTTGAGTCGGCGATCGCGCCGATGTGGACAGTGTCGATGGATGTCGCGCCCGACTACGCCGGCACCGCGAGCGCGTTGATGAACGCGTCGGGCGCGGTTGCAGGCATTCTGTCGCCGGTCGCCTTTGGCCGCATCCTCGATCTGACCGGCAGCTGGACACTGCCCTTCGCGGTGTCGATCGGCCTGTTGCTGTTCGGCGTGGTGATGACCGCCTGGATGCGCCCGGACCGACCGCTGATGCTCACCGCGCCGGAACTTCGTCCGCGGCCCGGTCTCGCCGAATAGGGTGCGCGGCGCGGAGCCATCTGCCACACTCAAACGACGCACAGAGGAGCGCGAACCAGCCATGCTCGACCAGCCCATGACATCGAAGATGATCGCCGAGAAGGATGGCCCGATCGGCCGCATCACCTTCAACAACCCGGCGCGCCACAACGCCGTCTCGCTCGAGATGTGGCAGGCGGTCTCGCAAATCATGGACGATTTCAACGCCGATGACGGGGTCCGCGTCATCGTCGTGACCGGGGCCGGTGGCAAGGCCTTTGTCTCGGGTGCCGACATCTCCGAGTTCAAGGAAAAGCGTGCCAGTCAGGAAGCCGCCGAGGCCTATGCCAAGATTTCCGAGTCGGCACGGCTCAAATTGCAGGAGACGCTGAAGCCGACGATCGCGATGATCCGCGGCTATTGCATCGGCGGCGGGGTCGGCACCGCGCTCGCCTGCGACATGCGCATCGCCGCGGAGGGCTCGAAATTCGGCGTTCCGGCGGCAAAGCTCGGTCTCGGCTATGCGTATGACGGCATCAAGCGGCTGGTCGATCTGGTCGGGCCGGCCTATGCCCGCGAGATCTTCTACACCGCGCGGCAATTCACCGCCGAGGAGGCGCTGCAGATGGGCCTGATCAACCGGCTGGTGCCGGACGATCAGCTGGAGAGCTACGTCAAGAACTACTGCGATACGATCGCCGCCAACGCGCCGCTAACGGTGCGCTCGGCCAAGGTCAGCGTGCGCGAGGCGTTGAAGCCGGAGAGCGAGCGCGACCTCGATCTGTGCAAGCGTCTCGTCGCCGAATGCTTCGCCAGCGAGGATTACGCCGAGGGCCGCACCGCCTTCATGGAAAAGCGCCGCCCGGCGTTCAAAGGGCGGTGATTTAGCCGTTCACGGCGCGAGATTGCTTCGCTTCGCTCGCAATGACGCCAAACTTGGTTGTCATTGCGAGGAGCGGAGCGACGAAGCAATCTCGGTCCAGCTAAGTTCGGGCTATCACGATGAAACTCCCCGTCCATAACCGCTACGACTACGTGCCGATCACCCGGCGGCCGGTCTATGACTGGCCGGAGGGAAAGCGGCTCGCGGTCTGCCTCGTCAACAACATCGAGCATTTTGCCTTCGGCACTGGGCTCGGCAGCGATTCGACCGGCGCATCCGCCGAGCAAAGCCAGCGCAATTACGCCTGGCGCGATTACGGCAACCGGGTCGGGCTCTGGTACTACCTCGACCTCTTGGATGAGTTCGGCCTGCCCGGCGCGCACAATGTCAACTCGGCGGTGCTGGAATACTGCCCCGACATCGTCGAGCGCCTCAACGGCCGCGGCGACGAATATGTCGGGCATGGCCGCACCAATTCCGAGCGCCAGGACATCTTGTGGGAAGAGGACGAGGCGCGGCTGATCGCCGAATGCACCGAGGTGGTAGCCCGGCTCAGCGGCAAGAAGCCGGAGGGTTGGCTCGGCCCTTACCTGGCGCAGAGCGGGGTGACGCTCGATTTGCTGAAGGAAGCCGGCTACCGCTATTGCATGGACTGGGCGCTCGACGACCAGCCCGTATGGATGCGCACGCGGTCGGGGCCGATCCTGTCGGTGCCGTACCCGATCGAGGTCAACGACTCCCCTGCCCTGGTCTTCCGCCGCCATACCGGCCGGCAATTCGCCGAAATGATCGCCGACCAGTTCGACGAAATGCTCGAGCAATCGCGCAAATACCCGCTGGTCATGACGGTCGCGCTGCACCCGTTCGTGATCGGCCAGCCGTTCCGGCTGCGCGCGTTTCGCGGCGCGCTCCGCCATATCATGGCGCGTCGCGAGGAATTGTGGATCACCACCCCCGGCGAGATCGCCCGCTACTGCGAGACCCTGCCGAAAGGCACCGTCCCGGGTTCGTAGGCATAACAGCCGGTTACTCGGCGAGCGCGGCGGCTTCGCCGTGGCGCTTGCCGCCGAGCCGCAGCAGCGGCACGAACGGTGCGGCGATCGCTGTCGCGGCCGCCGAGACCAGGATCAGCGGGCTGAGACGGCTGGCGAAAACGTGCTCGAACAGGAACGAGCCGAGATTGTCGCCGAGCGACATCGCCAGATTGGTGATCGACAGCAGCGCGGCGAAGGTGAAGCCCTCCGAGCGCTTAGGACAAAAATCCGCCGCCAGGGTCAGCGCCGCGACCATGCTGATCATCGCCGCCATGCCGGCGCTGAAGTTGAGGATCGCCGCCGTCAATGGATCGCGCAGCAGCAGAAACGCCAAAGTCGCCAGCGCGCCGGCGGCAATGCTGAGGTAGAGGAGCGCCTGCGAGGTCATCCCGCGCAACAGCCAGCGATATAGGAGCGCGCCGGCGATCCATCCGGCCGAGGAGATCGCGCCGAGAATACCGATGAATTGCTGCGAGAATTTGATCTCGTCGGTCATGTAGTAATAGAGCGGCGTGCCGAACCCGGGATTGAAGTAGTAGAGAAACAGAAAGCCGCCGACGAGCCACAGCTCGCGCCTGCGCAAGCTGGCGAGGAAGGCGCGGAACGTGCTCTTCAGCTGCGCGACATCGGCGCGGCTTTTCTCTTCCTCGATCAGAAACAGGGTGCCAAAGAGCGCGAGGAAGGGGGCCGCGGCGACGATCGCCGCCGCGGCGTGCAGCGCTCCGGTCGGCGAGAGGGTCTGCACCAGCCAGCCGCCGAGCAGCGCGCTCGCCATCGCGGCGACGTTGAACCAGAGCCATTCCTGATTGACGAAGGTGTCGCTGGCGCCGAGCCGCTGGCCGTTCTCGACCAGCACCGCGCCCGACAATGTGCTCGACGCCGCCATGGCATAGGCGGTGAGCAGCAGCGCGAAGACGATCTGCGCCGGCTCGGTGAGCTGGGTGACCCAGAAATAGGCGAGCGCCGCCGCGGCATTGGCGATGACGAGGTACGCTTTGCGGCGATAGCCGAACAGCGGGATGAAATCGGAGACGAGGCCGTAGACCGGCTTGATAATCCAGGGGAAGTTCAGAACCGTGAGATAGGCGGTGACCTGGACCGGGGTCCAGCCGTATTGCTGCTTCAGGAAATAGTTGAGTGGCTGGGCGATCAGCCCGCCGGTCTGCCCGAGACCCTCGACGATATAGACGAGGGCAAAAAACAGCATCAGCCGGCGGAACCGGGCCGGCTCCGCCGTGGTCGCCGCGGTGCCGGTCAGTGGGGCCCGCCCGGCCAGTTGTTGCGGCGGGCAACCTCGATGACGCTTCGGGCGATTGCCGCGCCGACCCGCGCCGCGGCGTCGTTGACGGGCTCGCGCCGTGCCGAGGCGCCGGCCGCCCCCTCGCCCCGGACCTGTCGCGAATCGAGCGGAAAGGCCATCAACCGCTGCGGCTGCCCTCCCGCCGCCTGGTAGTCGATCTCGGCCTCGACGGCGACGTTGCTCGCCTCGGCGCCGCCATGCCGGCGATAACCCTCGTCGATCCCGCGGAACGCGCCGGTAACGACGAGCGCGCGTCCGCCCCGTTCCGCCCCGCCCTGATCCGATTGTACGGCGTCGTAGCCTTGCTCGCGCAGCTGCTGCACGATCGTATCGGCGAGGGTGAAGGCGGCGGCGCGCGCGACCCCGCCGGCGCGCTGGGTCGGCGGCACGCTCGCCGCGCCGCGTTGCAGCGAAAACCCGAAACTCGGGTCGAGGGTAACGACCCCGAGCGGCGCCGAAAACTCTCGCACGATGATCAGGTTGGGATGCGCGGGGACGGCGGTCTCGACTTGCTCGGAGCAGGACGCCAGCGCAAGACCAACCAGCGCCGCCGCAGCCGCATTCAGGGACCGGCGCATCATTTGCTATTCCAGCGCCTTGACGATGTCCTCGCACATCTTCTTGGCGTCGCCGAACAGCATCATCGTGTTGTCGCGATAGAACAATTCATTGTCGACGCCGGCATAGCCCGAGGCCATCGAGCGCTTGACGAACAGCACGGTCTTGGCGCGCTCGACATCGAGGATCGGCATGCCGTAGATCGGCGAGGTTGGATCGGTCTTCGCCGCGGGGTTGGTCACATCGTTGGCGCCGATCACAAAGGCGACATCGGTCGAGGCGAAATCGCGGTTGATCTCGTCGAGCTCGAAAACCTCGTCGTAAGGCACGTTGGCCTCGGCCAAGAGCACGTTCATGTGCCCAGGCATGCGGCCGGCCACCGGGTGGATCGCGTAGCGCACGCGGACCCCGTCCTTTTTCAGCATGTCGGCCATCTCGCGGAGCGCGTGCTGCGCTTGCGCCACCGCCATGCCGTAACCCGGCACGATGATGACCGACCCGGCATTCTTCAGGATGAAGGCGGCATCCTCGGCGCTGCCCGACTTGACGAGCCGGTCGCCGGCTGCGGCCCCGGTCGGTGCGGCACCGCCCTCGGTGCCAAAACCGCCCAGGATCACATTGAAGATCGAGCGGTTCATCCCCTTGCACATGATGTAGCTGAGGATCGCGCCCGACGAGCCGACCAGCGCGCCGGTGATGATCAACAGGCTGTTCGACAGGGTGAAGCCGATGCCGGCGGCGGCCCAGCCGGAATAGGAATTCAACATCGAGATCACGACCGGCATGTCGGCGCCGCCGATCGGCACGATCAACAGAAAGCCGAACGCCAGCGAGAGCAGCACCAAGAGCGCGAAGATCGGGCCGGCCTCGGTCAGCACGAACATCACGATCAGCAGGATCAAAACAATGCCGAGCGCGGCGTTGAGCAGGTGCTGACCGGGGAACACCAACGGCGCGCCGGAAACGAGGCCCTGCAATTTGGCGAAGGCGACGACCGAGCCGCTAAAGGTGATCGCGCCGATGGTCAGGCCGATCGCCATCTCGACGAGGCTGCTGCCGTGGATCGCCCCCCGGATGCCGATGCCATAGGCCTCGGGGGCGGCAAAGGCGGCGGTGGCGACGCAGACCGCCGCGAGACCGACGAGGCTGTGAAACGCGGCCACCAGCTGCGGCAAGGCGGTCATATGGATGTTGCGCGCGATGTAGGTGCCGATCGCGCCGCCGATGACGATGCCGATGACGATCAGCCAATAGCTCACCACCTGCGGGCTCGCCAGGGTGGTGAGGATGGCGATCACCATCCCGGCGATACCGTAGAAATTGCCGCTCCGCGCCGTCTCCGGCGAGGACAGGCCGCGCAGCGCCATGATGAAGCAGACGGACGCTACCAGGTAGAGCAGCGCCGAAAGGTTGTCGGTCATGCTAGGACCTTGGCGCCCCGCTATTTCTTGCGCTGGAACATTTGCAGCATTCGCTGGGTGACGATGAAGCCGCCGAAGATGTTGACCGCGGCCAGCGTCACCGCGACAAAGCCCATGATCTTGGCGAAGCTCAGCCCGATTGGACCGGCCGCGATCAGCGCGCCGACGATGATCACGCTGGAGATCGCGTTGGTGACGCTCATCAGCGGCGAGTGCAACGCGGGCGTCACCCGCCAGACAACGTAGTAGCCGACGAACACGGCCAGCACGAAGATAGTCAGCTCGAAGACAAAGGGGCTGCCGCCATGCGCGCCCTGCTGGGTCGCGAGCGCCAGCTGCTGTGACAACTCGTCTAAGTTGCGCGCGAGCGTGCCGGCATCGCCGGCGAGTTCGCCGGCGCGCTGCGCGAGCGATGCGGGATCCGCCATGCCGTCTCCGTCAGCTGATGGGGCCAGATTCGGCGGGCTCGACCGCCGGTGCAGGAACGAGCGCCGGGTTGACGACCGCGCCGTCGAGGGTCAACAGCGTCGCCTTGACGATCTCGTCCGCGGTGTCGATCCGCAGATGGCCCTCCTTATCCACGAGGAGCGCGAGAAATGCCAGCAGGTTGCGCGCATAAAGCTGGCTCGCATCGACCGCGATCCGCGAGGGCATGTTGAGATGGCCGACAATCCTGACGCCGTTCGCGGTGGTGGCAATCTTGCCGGCGCGGCTGCCCTCGACATTGCCGCCGGCCTCGACCGCGAGATCGACAATGACCGACCCCGGCGCCATCCCGGAAATCATCGATTTGGTTATCAATACCGGCGCGCGGCGGCCGGGAATCAGCGCGGTGCAGATGACGATGTCGATGCGCCGCAGAGCCTCGGTGATCTTCTCGCGCTGCCGTCGCTGGTAGTCTTCGTCCATCTCGCGGGCATAGCCGCCGGCGGTTTCGGCGCTGCGCGCGGCTGCCTCGTCGACGCTGATGAAGGTCGCGCCGAGGCTCTCGACCTGTTCCTTCGCCGCGGCGCGCACGTCGGTGGCGCTGACGATCGCGCCGAGCCGGCGGGCGGTGGCGATCGCCTGCAGGCCTGCCACCCCGGCCCCCATTACCAAGACACGCGCCGCCTTGATCGTGCCGGCCGCGGTCATCATCATCGGAAAGGCGCGGCCGAATTCGCCAGCAGCGTCGAGCACCGCCTTGTAGCCGGCTAGGTTTGCCTGCGAGGATAGGACGTCCATCGTCTGGGCGCGGGTGATGCGCGGGACCAGCTCCATCGCGAAAGCGGCAATCCCGGCACCGGCATAGGCCTCCACATCGACGGGGCTCTGTAACGGCTGCAAAAGCCCGATCAGCGCCGCGCCGCGCTTGATCAGCCCGAGTTCATCGACACCGTCCGACCCGCCCAGCAGCGGTCGCTGCACCTTGAGGACGATATCGGCATCGGAAAGCGCCGCGGCCGGGTCGGCGACAATCGTCGCTCCCACGCCGCTGTAGGCGGCGTCGGAAAAGGACGCCCCGGCGCCCGCGCCGGTCTCGACGACCGGCTCAAGCCCCATGCCAACCATGGCCTTGATCGTATCGGGCGATGCCGCCACGCGACGCTCATCCGCGCGCCGTTCCTTGACGATGGCGACCTTCATCGCGCGACCGTGTCTCCAATGCACTCTTTGCGACGGGCCGGCACAATGCCCCGCCCTCGGTTGTTTGTGAAGAGCGTACCCGGAGAACAGCAGCCGTATGCTTTTGGAACGGCTTAGCCGCGTGATAAGGTCTGCCGCATACGACTCGGGCACAGTCTCGGGCGTATCGCCCGTAGCACATGGCATGCGCGCGGCCGGGAGATCGGATGCGAAGCCCGCCGCCGGTCTGTCGCGAGCAAGCAAGACCGGGAATAAGCGCCAAGGAGGCCCGTTGTCGTTCCGTTGGAAGCAACCAGAAGCGCCGGTGCGTGAGGCTGAACGCGGCGACCCGGTGAGTTCGCGATTCAGCGACCAGCTGGTCGCGGTTCTGCCGAGGCTGCGGCGTTTCGCCCGGGGCCTCGCCGGATCGGTGAGCGAAGCCGATGATCTGGTTCAGGCCGCCTGCGAGCGTGCGCTCGCACGCGAGCATCAGTTTGAGGAGGGCACCCGGTTCGACAGCTGGATGTTTCGTATCGTGCAGACGATCTGGATCGACCAGCTCCGCGCCCGTGACGTCCGCAAGGAGGGCGGCGATGTCGAAGACGACCGGATGGGTTCGGACGCGGCGGTCCGCAGCGTCGAAGCGCGATTGGCTCTGGCCGAGGTCCGCCGCGCGGTCGACTGTCTCCCGCCCGATCAGCGGACGGTACTGATGCTCGTGACCGTTGAGGGCCTTAGCTATAAGGAAGCGGCCGTGGTCGCCGGCGTGCCGGTCGGCACGATCATGAGCCGCCTCGCCCGCGCCCGGATCGCGTTGCAGCAGCAGCTCGACAGCGGCGCCGGGATCCGCAGGAGTGTGACGGATGCAAAAGCACACTGACGAGACGCTCGTCGCATATCTGGACGGCGAGCTCGACGGTGCGGAGCGGCAGGAGGTCGAGGCGCGGATCGAGACCGATGCCGCGATGCGTGAGCGGCTCGCGGAGCTGGCCCATTCGGCCGAGCGTGTGCGCAGCGCTTATGCTGACATTGTCGACGAGCCTATCCCCGAACGGCTGATCGCAGCCGCGCGCGGCGAACGTGTTGCCTCGGCGGCAGCGCCGCGAGAGGCGGAGATCCTGGTCTTGAAGCAGCCGCCGCGGCGGCTCGGGCCAGCGGCGGTATCGCGCTGGCAAATTGGGTTCGCCGCAGCCGCGGCGCTGTTCGGTCTGATCGTCGGCGGCGCCGGGACCTATATCGGGATGAGTGCGCTGAGTGGCGCCAATGCGAACACGGAGCGCCAGCTCGCCGCGGCCGCGGCGAACGGCTGGCTCGACAATGCCGCCGGCAATTACAAGCTGATCGTCAACGCCGGCGACCAGATCCCGATGGATGTTCCCGCCGGCAACGACCAGCGTGAAGCCCTGCAGAAGATCAGCCAGACGCTGCCGCAGCAGGTGAGGTTGCCCGATCTGAAGCCGTGGGGCCTCAACTTCCGCGGTGCGCGGCTCGTCGCGGTCGGGGGCGGCCCCGGGGTGCAGCTCATCTACACCACCGACAATAAGGCGATTGGGCCCTTGACCTTGGTGATCGGCGCCACAAAACAGGCCGATGTCGCCCCTACTTTCGACCGGCGGCAGGACGTCAACATGCTGTACTGGCGCCACCAGGGGCGGGCTTACGCGCTCGTCGGCCAGACCGACATCGGCTATCTCTGGGGCATTGCCAACGACGTCGCCTGGCAGCTCAACGCCATCTGAACCAAATTCTCAGGTTGTCTGCTAAATCGGGCCTGCGAGCCGCGCCCGGTTGACTCGTGCAGAAAGCGAAACTAACTAGGGCCCTGGAACCCCGCCGTGCGAGCACGGCTAGCGGCTCCGAGGAGAAGGTAACTCGAATTATGGACAGCCACAGTCGACCTAGACGCAACGGATCAATCCGTGCCCTGTCGACCGTGACGGCCACCGCCTAAAGGGTTTCGCCCCTTAGCCGCGCCGTCCGGTTTGGTGCCGGGCGCGGGAAAGGGTGAGACCTATGACCTTACCGGTCCTCGGGAGCGTGCGCGCTCCCGCAATTCTCGATATCGGTCCGGCCGCCGAGCCGCGCATCGTTCCGGCGAGCGCCGGCGCAACCGATCTCGTACGCCTGTTCGCCCTCGACCGCGTGCCGGCAGGCCGGCAGCGGCTCGTGTGTCACTGGCACCGTTCGGCCGATGGCCGGCTCGCCTGTATCTGGGAGCCGGACATAGTCCCTCTTCCGCAGCGCTGATCACCCACAATCATCCTGAGCGCACGGGAGAAAGACCATGTCCGCGACCGAGCTCTGCAAAGCACCCAGCGATGGTGCCGTCCTTGATGCAGCCCATATCGGCGACATTCGCGGCGCACTCGGCACCATTCGACAGGGCGATATCGCACCGCGCAATGGCTGGTGGGCTCGGCTCAGGACGTTGCTCGCGATCCTGGGGCCTGGGCTCATCGTTATGGTCGGCGACAACGATGCCGGGGCTTTCGGCACCTATGCCCAGGCCGGGCAGGACTATGGGACCACCCTGCTGTGGACGCTGCTGCTGCTGGTGCCAGTGCTCTACGTCAACCAGGAAATGGTCCTGCGGCTCGGCACCGTGACTGGCGTCGGCCATGCCCGCTTGATCCTGGAACGCTTTGGCCGGTTTTGGGGCGCGTTCAGCGTCATCGACCTGTTCTTGTTGAACGCTCTCACCATTGTTACCGAGTTCATCGGCATCAGCCTGGCGCTCAACTATCTCGGCCTGCCGCGCGAACTTGGGGTCATCGCTTCGGCCGCAGTCATCATCGCTGCGGCCGGCACCGGCGATTTCCGACGCTTCGAGCGGTTCTCGCTGTTGCTGGTCTTCGGCAGCCTGCTGCTGATCCCCGTCTTCATCTGGGCACACCCGCCGCTGTCACGGATCGGTCACGACCTGTTGCTACCGCAACTGCCGCAGAACGGGAAACCGAGCGAAGTGATGCTGCTGATCATCGCGATCGTCGGCACCACGGTGGCGCCGTGGCAGCTATTCTTCCAGCAGAGCTATGTCATCGACAAGCGCATTACGCCTCGCTTCATGCGCTATGAGCGCGCCGATCTGTGGATCGGCATCCTGCTCGTGATCATCGGCGCCGTGGCGATGATGGCATTCACGGCGGCGGTCTTCGCGGGCCGTCCCGACTTTGGCAATTTCCAGGATGCCGGCGCGGTCGCCGCCGGCCTCGGCAGATATGTCGGACACACCGCCGGCGTGTTTTTTTCCGTTGCCCTGATCGACGCCAGCGTGATCGGCGCGATGGCCGTCTCGTTGTCGACGGCTTATGCCATCGGCGATGTGCTGTCACTGCACCATTCGCTGCACCGCAAGCCGAAGGAAGCCAGGGCGTTCTATGCCGTCTATGGCGGGCTCGTCGTGCTGGCGGCGGCCCTCGTCTTGACACCGGGCACGCCGCTTGGGCTCCTCACCAATGCGGTGCAGGCATTGGCTGGGGTGCTGCTGCCGAGCGCGACGGTGTTTTTGCTGCTGCTGTGCAATGACCAGGCGGTACTCGGGCCGTGGGTTAACGGCCGGCCGCTCAACGTCTTCACCGGTGCGGTCATCGCCGTGCTCGTGATGCTGTCGATTACCCTAACTGCGTCGGTGCTCTATCCCGACATCGGCGAGAGGACGATTGTCGCCATTCTCGGCGCCGGGATGTTGTTCACTCTTGCCATCGCAGTGGCATTGCTCGCCATTCGGCGGGAGGATGGGCGGGTTTGGACCGACGGTTTCGGACGGATGATCTGGCGCATGCCGCCGCTCGATCAATTGCCGCCGGCACGCATGACCGCACTCACCCGCATCTGGCTGAGCGTCCTGCGGGGCTACCTCATCCTGGCCGGCGGGCTGGTGCTCGGGCGCATCGTCGAGCTCGCGATCGTCGCCCGCTGACGGGACGCGGGGGATGATCGAAACGATCAAGCTGGCGATGCCCATCGCGCTCCTGGCCATGTGTTGGCCGGCGGTAGGGTGGGCGCAGATGGTGGGTCCCACACCGACCGAGGGCAACTCCCCGTCTGTCGGCAAACCGGCGAGTAGTTCCAGCGAAACGCCGGCCACGGAAGACTGGGCGATTCACGAGCAAGCCACCTTCACGGCGCAGTACCATCCTGGCTTCACGTCCGCCTTTCGCGGTCCGAACAGCCTCGACCCGCATGAGCAGGCGCGAGAAACCTTCGACGCGACGCTCTACGCCGGTTTGCGCCCGTGGGATGGCGCCGAGCTGTGGGTCAACCCCGAAATCGACCAGGGCTTTGGGCTCAGCAGCACCCTCGGGGCCGCCGGGTTTCCGAGTGCCGAAGCATACAAGGTTGGCGCCGCTAACCCGTATCCCCGCATCCCCCGCGTCTTCCTGCGGCAGACGATCAACCTGGGTGGCGACCCGTCGCACATCGACGCCGGCCTGAACCAGCTTGCCGGCACGCAAACCGCCGATCGCGTCGTGCTTACCGTCGGGAAATTCTCGGTCGTCGATGTCTTCGACACCAATCAGTACGCGCATGATCCGCGCAACGATTTTCTCAACTGGTCGGTCGTCGACGCCGGCAATTTCGACTACGCCGCCGATGCCTGGGGATTTACCTACGGCGCGGCGGCCGAATGGTATCAGGATTGGTGGACGATCCGAACCGGCCTGTTCGACTTGTCCACGATCCCGAACAGCAAGGCGCTCGATACGCGTTGGTTCGACCAATACCAATACGACCAGGAATTCGAGGAGCGTCACACCCTGCTCGGTCAGCCGGGCAAGCTCAAATTCCTCGCCTTTCTGATGCACGGGCGCATGGGGCTTTACGACCAGGCGACGGCACTCGCCTTGCAAACCGGAACACCGGCAAATATCACCGCAGTGCGTGCCGGCCACAACAAGGGAGGCTTCTCGCTCAACCTAGAGCAGCAGGTGACCGACGACCTCGGCGTTTTCGCGCGGGCCGGCTGGACGCAAGGGCAATACGAAGCCTTCGAATTTACCGACATCGACAAGACGGCGTCATTTGGCGGATCGCTGAGCGGCGCGCGCTGGGGCCGAAGCGACGACCGGGTCGGTCTCGCGTTTGTCGTCAACGACGCCTCAGCCGCAGCCAAGCGTTTTTTCGCAGCGGGCGGGCTCGGCATCCTCGTCGGCGACGGGCAGTTGCTGCATTCCGGCCCCGAAAAAATCATCGAGACCTACTACAGTCTCGCGGCGCTAAGCTTTGCCCGGCTGTCGCTCGACTACCAGTTTATCGTCAACCCGGCCTACAACCGCGATCGCGGTCCGGTTTCCGTGTTCGGCGCCCGTCTTCACGCGGAATTTTAGCGGCGGCGAGAGGGGCACTGATGGACCCTCGCGAGATCGCTATCCGCCTCGGCACCGCCCTCGTGATCGGCGCCGTCATCGGCGTCGAGCGGCAGTGGCGACAGCGGATGGCGGGCCTGCGAACCAACGCGCTGGTGTCGATCGGGGCTGCCGGCTTCGTCGTGTTCTCGACCACCGTGTCCGGCGACAACAGTCCGACTCGCGTCGCGGCCCAGATAGTATCCGGGATCGGCTTCCTCGGGGCCGGCGTAATCCTGCGCGAAGGCATAAACATTCGCGGCCTCAACACCGCCGCGACGCTCTGGTGCTCGGCGATGGTCGGAACCTTTGCCGGAGCCGGCCAACTGACTGCGAGCGCGCTTGCCGGTGGCTTTGTCGTCGGCACGAACCTGCTGCTACGACCGATCGTCCGCCTGATCAACCTGCAGCCGCTCGGCGCCGCTGAGGTCGAGACCCACTATGCTGTCGAGTTGCGGTGCCAGGGTCAGGAAGAGGCGCATATCCGAGCCCTGCTGCTGCAAGCCGCAGCGAGTGCGGGGCTGGGTCTGCGGCGGCTGACCAGCGAAAACCTCGAGGACTCGCCGCAGGTCACGGTGAGCGCCCTTCTTGTCTCGCCAAGCCGCAATGATGCGGCTCTGGAGCAGATCATCGGCCGCCTGAGTCTTGAACCGTTTATCACTGCCGTCCACTGGCAAGCCGAGCAGGCCGCCGCCGAAGCCTGACGATCCACCGGCGCGGCTGCGCACGCGACACCGCACCGGCAATAGCATGGATGAAACCATGAGCGCCGGTGAGAGCCGACGATGTCCCCAGGAGGTTTAATTGCGGTTGACCTCCTCTATCTCAGGTGACAGCGTATGAGCGACGGTTCCCTTCGGGGATCAAAAGGGAACGCGGTAAGGGTCAACTTTCAGGAGATCCGAAGCTGCGGCTGCCCCCGCAACTGTGAGCGGCGAGCCAAGCGCCAATCAGGCCACTGGGAAACCGGGAAGGCGGCGCAAGGCAATGACCCGCGAGCCAGGAGACCTGCCGTCGACGTGGTCACGCGCGCACGCTGGGCGGGGTGTCCTGGCGGAGATCGTTTCTCTACGAAACGGCTTGCGATGCGGTGACGGGTCACGTTACCGCGAGGTCGTATGCGGATCGCCGTCTGTACCGTCCTGATACTGGTTTCCACGTCCGCCGCTGCCCAAAAAGCGCCGGTCGATCTTGCGGTTCCGGCAGGCGTGGAGTTGCTCGCCACCGCGTTGCCGGGCGACTGGAGCACGCACTACCAGTACACGGCGATCGATCAGGGCCACCCCGCCTTCCGCTCGCCTTATAGCGGGCCGAACAGTCTCAACCCCGAGAATCGCATGGACGAGACCATGAGCGCGACGGCCTATCTCGGCCGCACGCTCTGGCAGGGCGGCGCGCTCTATCTCGATCCGGAGTTGAACCAGGGCTTCGGGCTCAGCCACACCACCGGTCTGGCGGGCTTTTCCAACGGCGAGGCACAGAAGGCTGGAGAGCACGCGCCGAAGCTCAACATCGCCCGCTTCTATCTCGTCCAGACGATCGGGCTCGGCGGCGAACAGGAGCAGGTCGAGGACGACCTCAACCAGGTCGCCGGCACGCGCGACGTGTCGCGAGTGACGATCTATGCCGGCAAGCTGGCGGCCAACGATCTGTTCGACAACAACGCCTACGCGCACGACCCGCGCAACGACTTCCTCAACTGGTCCATCTGGGAAGGCGGCGCCTACGATTACGCCGCCGACCAGAAGGGCTTCAGCGACGGCATCGCCGCCGAACTGAACCAGAAGGACTGGGCGCTGCGCGCCGGCGGATTCCTGATGCCGAAACGCTCGAACGACCGCGATCTCGAAACCCGGATACTTCAGCGCGGCGGCTATCAGGCCGAGCTCGAGGAGCGCTACGAGCTATACGGGAAATCGGGGAAGCTGCGCCTCCTCGGTTTCGTCAACCGCGGCTTTGAAGGCAGCTATGCGGAGGCGCTGTCGGTTCCCGGAGTCGACATCACCCAGACCCGCAAGGACCGTCTCAAGGAGGGGTTCGTTGTTAATTTCGAGCAGGCGATCAGCGACGATCTCGGCGCGTTCGCCCGGTTCAGCTACAATGACGGGCGCAATGAGATCATGTCGTTCACCGACATCGATCGCAGCGGCCTTGTGGGCGTGAGCCTGAAAGGGACGGCGTGGCAGCGCGCGGACGACACGGTCGGCGTCGCCGGGGTCGTCAACGCGCTGTCAAGCGTCCATGCCCGATTTCTCGAAGCCGGCGGTCTCGGCGTTCTGGTCGGCGACGGCAAGCTGAGTTACGGCACCGAGGACATCCTTGAAGCCTATTACCGCTTTCAGGTGGTGAAGCCCTTGTCGCTGACGGCGGATTACCAGTTCGTCGCCAACCCCGCCTACAACCGCGACCGCGGCCCCGTTTCGATCTTCGCGCTGCGCGCGCATCTGCAATTCTGAAGGGCGCTGTTGGCGCGCTACTCCTCGGGCACGCCGGCCTTGCGCAGCCCAGCGAAAAACGTGTCTTCCGCAATCGCAAGGTTCTTGGGCGAGCCAAGGGACTGGACCGATTTGAAGCGGGCAATGGTCGCATAACGTTCGTCATTGGTGAGCCGCCACGCCTCGGCGAGTTCGACTGCGGCGCGCGCCACGTCGTCCTTGAGAGCATACGCCGAGGCCAGCCAGGCATGGGGGCCCGGGAGGCGAGGATTGCCACTGCGCGCCTTCTCAAGCCATGTGATCGCTTCATCGGTGCGCGCTTGCAGCAGATGGACCATGCCGATCCGCCAATACCAGTTCGGGACCCGGGGGTCGCGCGGACTGAGGCGGATCGCTTGCTGCTGAGGCGGGATCGCTTCTTCGATGAAGCCAGCAAAGAGCTTGCAGACTCCGAGTGCGGCGATCGCGACCACCCAGTTGCGATTGACTGCGACCGCGGCTTCGTATTCCGGGATAGCAGCCTCGTATCTGCGGTGGGCACGAAGGATATGACCTTTTGCGAAATGGGTGAGCGCATGCCGAGGCGATGAGGCCGACAGGCGCTCAATCAGCCTTTCCGCGTATTCGAGATCGTCCTTGACCGATTCGCTTATCTGTTCGAGTACACGCTCGGTAAGCGCAACCACTAGCAAAGCCTGCGTATCGACCGAGTCGGGATCGCGCATTAATGCGCTTTCAAAAAGACGTATCGCTTCCGCAAATCTCTCCGGTGTCGAACCTTCATGATGGTAAAGAGCCGCCCGTCCGCGAAGCATGTAGTCAAGAGCATCCGGGTCTTCGGTCGGCCGCGCTGCCTCGGCGCCGATCAGTTCGAGATTGAGCGCAACTGCGATTTGGCTTGTTACTTCGTCTTGCAGGCTGAACAGGTCGTCAGCGGCTTCGTGAAAGCGCTCGGCCCATAAGTGCGCGTCCGTTTCGGCATCGATCAATTGAGTGTTGACGCGGACCCGCTTTCCGGCGCGCCGAACGCTGCCTTCAAGCACGTAACGCACGTTCAGCTCACGGCCGATCTGCCGCGTTTCGACCGGCTTATCCCGGTAGGTGAACGCGGAATTCCGCGAGATCACCACCATGCCCGCTATACGCGACAGATCGGTCGTCACATCGTCGGTTATGGCATCAGCGAAATATTGCTGCTCCCTATCATCGCTCAGGTTGGTGAAGGGGAGCACGACGATGGACAGACGCGGAGCGCGCGCCTGAGCTGAGGTTCTGGTTTGCGTCTCACTGTGCATAGCAACTTGCACGATCTCGGGAACCGGCAAGGTGGCGATGACCTCTGGCGGCAATGCGAATGCATGCAGGGGCCGGGCGATATTCTTGACGCTTAGATGCCCGAGATCCTCGAAGGGATAGGGCAGTTTATCGCGGATCTGCTCAAATACCGTTTGCGAGATGCAGATGCCATTCGGCTCGGCCAATGCCTCCAGCCGCGCCGCGATGTTGACACCGTCGCCATAGATGTCCTCGGGCTCCGCGATCACATCGCCGAGATTGATGCCCATGCGGAAGGTGATGCGCTCGTCGCCCGCCACATCGAGGTTGCGATGGCTCATGCCGCATTGCACTTCGACCGCGCAAAGCACGGCCTCGACGACGCTGGGGAATTCAACCAGCATGCCATCGCCGGTGTATTTGACAACGCGTCCGTAGTGTTCGTTTATCTTCGGGTCTAGAAGCTCGCGGCGATGCGCCTTGAAGCGCTCATGCGTCCCTTCCTCATCGGCCCGCATCAAACGCGAATAGCCGACAACGTCGGCGGCTAAAATCGCGGCAAGGCGGCGGGTCGAGGCCATAATTCGGGGGACCCAGGCCGAAAACTGTTAGTCACGGACTATAGCGCATATCCGAGGGGTGCGAAGCGCCCGTGCCAATGACGCGGCACGATTTGAAGCGCATTCTACTTATGCGCTTTTTTAGTTGGCCACGAGCGGCTGCCGTAATAGCATCGCAAACTTACAAAGCTCGTGATATCGGTTGGGAGTGTGCCGGCCCCAATAAATGCAATCGAGGGTTGCGATGGCTTGGTCCAGGTCCCGGAAGGAATGGTTGCGCTTGCCGAGCCGGATCGCCTTGTTGCTCGGATTTGGCGCTCTTTCTGCCGCTAATGTTCATGCCAATACGACCGAGATTGACGTCCGCAGCGAGTCCCCACGCACACCGCAACAAAGCGCCAAGACGTTCGGCGAGTTGAGAATTTGGAGCCAGGGCGGACGAATTTACGTATCTGAATCCGGTAAGCCAGCGCAGGAATTGCGTCTCGGCGAGACAGCGGAGGCGCGCCAGCTACAGCAACTGCTTGAGCGCGACGGCGCGGTTGCGGGCTCGCCTCGGAAGATATTGGACCGGATCATCCTGGTCGGCGGTGGTGGCGCGGGTATGCACTGGGCGCCGGCGGAGAATGGCAGAACATCACAACTACCGGGCGCTCCCGCCGCGACGGGATTCAGTCCGAGCGCGCCCGGCACCCCGGCGCAGACAACGCCCTCCCAAAACCCGCGCGTTCAGGGCAAGACGACCACGACGGACAACAGCGAACGACGCTGACTCGACGGCCGGATGGCAATTTAATTCCCGGGTGCTTTGTAAGGTCGGGTGATTGTCGGCTGACGGTCCGGACGCGGTGTCCCTGCCCCAAGTGCTTGATCAGCCTTTGCCGAAGGTATTTCGCCAGGGGACGCACCGCACCGTCGGCCCCTCCGAGACGCTCGCGCGCGCCCGGCCGCATATGGGCCGGATGGGAATTACCCGGCTCGGCAATATCACCGGGCTCGATCGCATCGGCATCCCGGTCGCTATAGCGGTGCGGCCGAATTCGCGTTCGGTTTCGGTGTCGCAAGGCAAGGGGCTGGAACTGCCGCAGGCGATGGCCTCGGCCCTGATGGAGGCCTGCGAAGGTTTCCATGCCGAGGAGATCGGGCCCTGCCGGCAAGCCGCCTATCGCGATCTGACGGAGAGCGAAACCGTCGTCGATCCGGCTTCCCTTTGCCCGGGCGCAAGGCCGTTCGACACCGGCGCGCCGATATCCTGGATCGAAGGCTACGATCTGCTGCGGCGCGAGCCGTGCTGGGTGCCCGCCGAGATCGTGCATACCGATTACACCTTGCAGCAGCCGGACGGCTATTTCCTGTGCGGCTCGAACGGGCTTGCCTCGGGCAATCACCTGATCGAGGCGATCAACGCGGCGCTTTACGAAGTCGTCGAGCGCGACGCCGTCGCGCTGTGGATCGCACAGCCTATCCAACAGCGGGCGCGGCAGATGCTCGAACTCGATGCGGTCGACGACCCCGACTGCCATGCGCTGCTCGCCAAGTACGAGGCCGCGAAGATCGCGGTCCGGGTGTGGAACGTCACGACTGATATCGGCATCGCCGCCTTCCTGTGCGAAATCCGCGACCTGGCGCCGGGCGATCCGCGGCGGCTGCGCCGCTTCCACGGCTCCGGCTGCCATGCCGACCGCGCGGTCGGCCTCTCACGCGCCTTGACCGAGGCGGCGCAGACCCGGCTGACCTATATCGCCGGCATCCGCGACGATCTCTCGCCATCGGAATACGAGGAGGCGCCGGGCGCCGAGATCGGCGACGCGCTGCTCGACGCGCTGGCCCGCGAACACACGCCGGTTCCCTTGCGTAACGTGCCGAGCTTTGCCGCGGATGATCTGACCGACGACCTACGCTGGGCCTTGGGCCGGCTTGCGACGGCCGGGATCGAGCGCGTCATCGCCATCGATCTGACCCGGCCGGATTTCGCGATCCCGGTGGTGCGGCTGGTCATTCCGGGGCTCGAATGGGACCCGCACCACCCGAATTACCGGCCGGGACCCCGCGCCGAAGCGAGCGCCAACCGTTGAGCGCGATCATCTTCGCCGGCCCCTCGCTGCCGCCGAGTATGCGCCCTACATCGGAGCCCGGCATCGAATGGCGCCCGCCGGTGCGCCAGGGCGAGCTGTACCGGGCGGCGCTCGCCGGGCCGGCGGCGATCGGCGTCATCGACGGCTATTTCGAGGTGGTGCCGACGGTCTGGCACAAGGAGATCCTGTGGGCGATGGCGCAGGGCATCCATGTGTTCGGCGCCGCCAGCATCGGCGCGCTCCGCGCCGCCGAGCTCGACGTGTTCGGCATGCGCGGCATCGGCCATATTTACGAGGCCTACCGCGACGGCGTGCTGGAAGACGACGACGAGGTCGCCGTATCGCACGGACCGGAAGAGCTCGGCTATCCGCCGCTGACCGAAGCAATGGTCAACATCCGCGCGACCCTTGCCGAGGCGGAGCGCGGCGGCATCCTCGCACCGGATCTAGCCGAGCACTTGACCGAAATCGCCAAGGCAATGTTTTACAAGGAACGAAGCTACGAGGCGATGCTGAAGGCCGCCGCCGATCGCGGATTGCCGGCCGCCTCGCTACGCAGGTTCGCCGAGTGGCTCCCCTCCGGCCGCCTCGACCGGAAGCGCATCGACGCAGAAGCCATGCTCGCCGCGATCCGCGCCCACCTCGCCGCCGATATCCCGCCCCTCCGGGTCTGCTACACCCTGGCCGAAACCGTCGCCTGGCAGACTGCCCGCACCGGCGTTGGGGCAAAATCCAACCGGCGTTCAGAATGAGATCGATACGCAGCCGACCTTCGTCGTCAAGTCCGGTCTGTTCCCGGCGGAATAATCCTGCGCGATATTCGCAGTTCCGTATCCTTGAACCGCGATGGCCACGGAATTCAAGGGGACAGCGGCAGTGGTCAAGACGGCAAATTTATATGTCTCCACAAAATCCTCGTCCGGCGACAGCGCAGCAAAGAAACTTGCCCATGGCTGCGGATACGACGGAGGCGTACCGTTGTAAAGTAACGCGTAGACCGATTTGCCCGCCGCTTGATCGCCCGGGCCAGGGTGGTCGATACTATCGATCTGCGGCGAGTGCGGTTGATGGACGTACGGCCATTTGCCGTTGCCGTTACTTCTGATTTGGTCTCGTGCTGCTGCTGACAACAGATCGCGCCACTGCGGAGGCGGCGTTACCGTACTTGCGACCCATCCAGTGAAAAAATTGCCGCCGCAAAAGCTTGTTGGAGAGGACGAAGGAACCTGAAAGTACCACGCGATGTGACCAACTTCATGCGCCAGCGCTGCCAGAAGCGCTATCGTTGGGGTATCAATTGAATTGCAAACTGTCGGCGAAGAACAATAGGACGCATTGGAATAGTTAACGACCACATTCGACGGCAGCAGGCTCCGAGTCAGGTCCGTCTCATATGACGAATAGCTGGCTTCGTTCCATAGCCCGGTCGAAAGAGCAACGATCCGCCCGTTCGGAGTATTCGGCTTGCTTTGCCACCACCCCCATGATTGTTCGAAGCATGGCTGGTTCGTGCATTGGACCGCACTGACGTACACCGCATCGAGCGTACACAGCGTTTGGCGGAAGGCGGTGGACGCGGCCAGAAAAGCGTTCATCAAGCCCTGGCTGTAATCTGGGGTACCTGAACCCGGTTGAGGGAGCGCGCTGCTCACCGGCAAGGGGGCTCCCGGATAGATAGCAGCAGGGCTCGTCAGGTAGCCGTTGGCAGCCTTGTTGGCGAAGGCTGCCGCATTCTCAGCCGGAGTGTTGGCCGAGCTGCACGCCGTCGTCGTGAGGCCGTGGACAGCCCCCGGTGCAGGAGGCGGCAGCACGCAGGCGAAACAGACCGCGGCGAGGAGGGTGGCGGACAGGATCAGGGCGCTGCGGATCATGAAGTTTCTCCCCTCGAAGAAGGTTTTTTGGGCTTGGGAGCCGCGTCTTTAACAACCGTCGCGATTATTATGCTGCGGCATTTCAACCGCATCTAGTGGTTTTTGGGATAATCCCGCCTATCTCGCGGCTGCTGTTTCGAAACGCGACATTCCCCCGATGTGACGGCCGCACAAAGCCCTACAGCGGTATGCAGCCCACCTTGGTCGCCAGATCCGGCTTCTGGTTGCTGAGATAGGCGGCAGGAACATTTTCGCGGTAGATCCCGCCAGTGCCCTGGATCGTCATCGGCAACGAGGTCAGCGGCGGTGATGCGCTGATCAGCACCTTGAATTTATAGGTTTCGACAAAATCCTCGTCCGGGGAGATCGCGCCAAAAAAACTCGCCCATGGCGCGCTCGGGGCATAAAGCTGGTCCAACAAATCGCCCGCGACCAGCGGGGTCCCCAACGCGGCATCGACTTGCGTGACGTGGCCACCGGTCCTGTGATGATCGGGGGGCGGATGATTTCGCCGCTCGTTCAAGTTCAGCAGCACTCGCCACTCCGGCGGTGCGTGCACGCCCAGCCATGAGCTGAAGAAATTGCCGCCGCAGAACGCATTGAAATTGTGACCCCCGTTCCGGCCGGGATCGATGATGTCGTACCAGCGCACATGCCCCACTTCATGCGCCAGCGCGGCCAATACCGTTGTCGCAAAGGTGTTCGCGGCGGAATTTGCGGCGGAATAACCGGCCGAATTCAATGGAATCAGTGCATGGAACAGAAGATCGGCGAATTGGCTGTAGGTGGGTCGGGCAGTCCACAGCGCCCCGGGTATGCCGATGTACCGTCCCTGGCCGACAGTCGGATTGCGTTGCCGAAACCCCCAGGCATGTCCCATGCAATCCTGCACGGAGCTGCAGGCGGTCTGGTCGATAAAAACCCCATCGAGGCCGCAAAGCTGAGCCTGGAACGCCACGGGTGCGATCGCGAAGGCCTGGTTCAAATCATTGGCATAGGGCTGGCCGACCGGCGCGCCCTGGGGAGGCGGGATACGGGAGCTGGGGTCGTAGGGGATTCCGGGCGCCAGGAAATGCACCTTGGCGGCGAAATTACAGGGAAGCGGCTGGGCGAAAGCCGGCGCAGCGCTCCAGGCAAAAAACAATGCGGCGAACACCGCGCCACAAAGAATCAGCGGCTTGCGGCTCATCAACGCTCTCCCCGAGCAAAGGCGGTAGCGAAAGACACTTCAATCGTCGGTAACAAAACCGGCACGTTCGATTATGGCGCTGCTTTCTACCCGATCCAGTGATTTTTTTAATGTTTTAAGGTCGCGGGCCGACACTCGGGTTGCGGTCGAAGAAGCCGTAGGGCACCAGCGACACGCTGTGCCACATGGTCGGCAGTACCGGCCAATCCTCCGGCCGCGGCAGATGGTGAAAGCCCATTGTGTACCACAGCACGATATCGGCGTTTTCCACCGCGCGATGCCCAGCGGCATAGGCCGGCAGGCCGTCGCCGCCCTTGCCCTGGTTCGGATACATGCCGGCGGCATAAAGCTCATGTCGATCGTAGGCGGTGACCCAGAGCGGCGCGACCGAGAAGGCGGCGCGGCGCTGCGGAAAATCGTCCGCGGCCAGCAATGAGGTCGCCGAATGCCCGGGCCGCAGCTCGTAGCCGGGATGCTGGCCAAGCGCGGTCGTCAGGTTCGGGTTGACGATGCGCCACACTTCCGCGGCGCCATGCTCGGGCGCGAGCGGGCCTTCCTCGGTCACTGGCGTTTCAGCGACAGTCCACAGGCTGCGGCGGCCAGCCTCGCCCTCCAGGCGCTTCGGCACCAGCCTTTGCCGTACCAGCGTGTTGGCCTCGCCGTCGATATCGAGATCGAGCCGGAACGACAGGAAATGGTCGTGATCGATTGCCGCCAGATTCGGGGTGACCAGCATGCCGGTGGCCGTGTCGTGCGCCGCCGACGGGTCGGCCATGTTGCGAGCGGCGACGCCCTTTACTTCGTCGATGCCGGTGGCGCCGACATCGATCCGGATGACCCCCGCTTCGGTCAGCACCCAGTCGATCAGGTAATCGTAATTGCCGACGCTCTCGATCGTCCGCAATACCAGCTCGACCGCCGGCCGACCGGCATAGGCGCCATTGTCGCTTTCGGCATGGCGCCACAGCGGCGCGCCGGTGGCGCGCTCAAACAGGCAGATCACCGATTTGCCCGCCAGCGGCTCGCCGCGGTCGCTTGGCAGTACAGCGTCAAAAAACGCCGCGTCGGCCGGGCAGTCGATGCCGGGCGCCAGATGTGAGGCCAACAGGCCGAAACCGTATTCGCCGACATCCATATAGGTGCGAAACGACCAGCCCGGGTCCGGGTCCATATAGGGCACGAACATCTCGCCAATCGAGCCGCGGTAGAGGATCAGTCGCTCGCGATCCTGGTCGCGATAGCGGGCGAGAGACAGGATCAGCCCGGCGCGCTCGTCCAGCCGGTAATGCAACGACCAGTTCTTCCAGCGCACCTCGCTGCCGTCGCGGCTGAAACCGTGGTTGCTCGCAGCTGGGGAAGCTCCGCTTGGCGGCGCTCCTTCGAAATCATGCTTGTCGCGGCTGACTGGGACCGCGCCGGTATCCACCAACCGAATGACTTTCTTCTCATCGAGATTGACGATCGCGAGGAGGCCCTCGATCGGCCGGCTCCAAACATTGCTGGTGCCGGATTTGTCGAAGCAGGTCACGCGGACGAGGCGCCGCCCCTCCTCCGCCGGATCGGCGAAATAGCCGGCCGACAGCGGCGCGCAGAACAGCTTATCGCCGCTGAAATCGGCGTAACCACGCTGCTTCATCGCCGCCTGCCAGCCGGCATCGGCCAGCGTTATCCGCTGCGCCTCCTTCCATTCCTCCCGCCCGATCGCCGGCTGCACACCCGGAATAGCCTCCCAGCGCTCGACCTTGCGCGCAGCGAGATCGATGACGGCCTCGTAGACCATGCGGTCGCGACGGGCGACGACAAAGGCCTTCCGCGCGGAGTCCTGGCCGGGCCGCCAGGCGAGGACCTCACGCTTTTCGGGCTCGTCGAGGTCTATGAGGGCGAAGCGCGTGTCGGCATCGACATCGCCGGCATCGCGGAGCACCGCGACTGCCGTTTCGATCTCGTCGGCGGAGAGCGGATCGAGCGGATGCGCCGGCGCGCCTGTTGTCAAACCGGCCCATAAAATGCTGGCGGCGAGAGCCGCCGGCAGGCGGGTCATTCGCGGCGCGGGTCGAGCGCGTCGCGA
>Ga0070766_10000167_pt1 | contig 26460 bp, 7 predicted proteins | sample HubBroMetageWFT6_FD_69782 | JGI IMG/M metagenome (GOLD analysis project Ga0070766, IMG submission 69782) | Warmed and freeze-thawed soil microbial communities from the Hubbard Brook experimental Forest, New Hampshire - Hubbard Brook CCASE Soil... | ecosystem: Environmental > Terrestrial > Soil >...
CAACTCGGCCGACCGCATAGTTTTCTCGATTCCGAACCTCCCGCCGGGCCATTATGCGGTGACGATCGCGAAGGTCCCGGGCGAACACCCGATCACGCTGACCATGATCCTGGAGGATGCGGGAAAGAATTCGTGGAAGCTGGCCGGATACTATGCGCGGCTGAATTCCATCGGCACTCATGATGGACAGTGGTTTCTGAGCAAGGCACGTGAGTACAAGCAAAAGGGACAACGTTACAACGCATGGTTTTACTACCTGACAGCGTGGGACTTGATCGCACCTGTAGATTTCATGGGGACTCCGCAATTAGACAAATTGTCGGACGAAATACAGGCAGCAAGGCCTCCTGATCTTCCCAGTGCCAACGCGCCGCTGGAATTGCCGGCCGGCGGAAAAAAGTTCCTGATCGCTGACATGGCTGCGGTCCCCGTGCCCGGCGACCTCGATCTTCGGGTGCAGTACACGACTCCGGATGCTGGCAACCCAATGCTCGCGACGCAGGACAACCTAACTGTAAGCAAAGCGTTACTGGCGAAGTATCCTGAGGTGCGCGACGCGTTCGGCGCAGTGATTGCGCGCGCAGTGGACGCGGACAACCACAGCTATTCGACATTGACTCCGATGAAAGATGTGAAGTGAAATATGGCGGCAATGCGGTGGGAGACCAGCGCGAGAGACGCTCAGAGACGCGAAAGAGTTTGCTACAATCTGAGTTACCGCGTTGTGGGCGCTTAACTCAGCGGTAGAGTGCCATCTTCACACTTCTTCCCTTTTCAATACTTTCAACAACTTAACTAGGCTACTGGGGACTGCCAAGTACCTGATAATACGTGGTAGGCAAGACAACAACGGGGGCTCTAACGGGGGCTGCGAAAAAGTGCAACGGTTCGGTCAGGCTTAGCGCACCCAAATCCTGTCCATTGGCTTCGAGTCAAACTGGGTCTGACCCCTACCGTGTCGATCTAATTTAGACCGGTTAGTTTTTCCAACGACTTACAACTGTGCGGAGGCTGCCTAAATGCACGCAAGTCGTACAAGACATCACTTTCTGTGGGTTGGATTGTGGGTTGAAAACTTGCAAGACGGAAGCGGGCGAAAGGTCAATCCCGATAAACGATACAGCGTTTGCGGCCATTCGCGAACCCAGGAGAGGGCGCAGCCGTTCGACGGTACTGAGCCGGAGCGACTTCTCGTTCCCGCTTGTGAGCACGAACGCTCGGACCGCCAAAGGCCGATGAAGAGGTGGCGCGCCGCTTCGCGCCAGATAACGAAAGCGTCGGGATACCCAAACTGCGATTCCACGAACTGCGTCATGACGCGATAACCGACCTCGCGGAGCCACAAGCCTGCGATCAGGCGATCATGAGTGTTTCGGGCGCACGTTTCAATCAACGAATGTTTGGTGGGTTACGCTGTGATCCTCGGCGTTGCTCCGCAGCTAAAACTCTGGTCGCGGCCCCACATGGCACAAACCTACCGCGCAGTCCATTCTGGGGAAACCGTTTCTTTGCAACTTCAACACCGCTGCCCGCCTATCCCATGGACGGCGGCTGCGTCTTGCGCTCGCTGCCGCGGGGCGCCTGGACTACTACCCTGCCGTCGCATCGGCTTGATTGCACCTGCAAGTGTATGATTTTACGATGGTTGGATGTTCGCGCAAGCAGTATCTGTGAGCATTGAGATCGTTCACGGCCCGGTCTTCTGACAGTAACCTCAAAATAGTTACTTTCGACTATGCATTCCTCATATCCTGATTGACGGCGCGCGGACCCGCCTTGTCAGATAAGGATGAACCCTTTTAGGAGAGCTCTCGATGTCGCATAAAGCGCCCCTCGCATACTCTTGCTCATTCCTCGCTCAGCTTCTACTGCTGTTATCTATCGGAACGATCGTGAGAGCGCAATCGCCTATTGGCCATTGGGAATTCAATGACGGTTCCGGTACCACATTGTCTGACTCATCCGGCAAAGGCCATCCGGCCGTCTTGTTCAACGGCGTAACTCGGGGCAGCGGGCGAGTAGGGGCGGGAGTAACGGCCAACGCGAGGTTGAGACAGTTCGTCTACATTCCTCCCGTCGATCTCAGCCGCACGAACGCAGTCACGGTTGCTTTCTGGGCAAAGCGGACGTACTCGAAGGCTGGATGGCATGTATTGTTCGAAGCTTCGGACAATTACAGCAACTCAACCGAAGGCTTTGTCTTTCTGCCCGACGACGACATGTGCCAGGGGATTCAGATCGGCCTCCGCGGCGATATGGGGTATACGGCAAGCTGCTACGGCCAGCCATCTTCACAAGTATGGCACCACCTCGCAGTGGTATTCGACAAGAGCCAGACCGGGGGAAATGCAATCGCGTTCTATGTTGACGGCAACATACAAACCGCGACCCGAAGCTTGGCTGCCTCGACAAACACCAACAACTTTGGCGACGAGCCGATTTATCTTTTCTCGCGCGATGGCACAACCCAGTTCGATTCCGGCACTATCGACGATTTCCGAATTTACGGCAGCGCGTTACCAGCCGCAAAGGTTCAGCAATCGTACCTGTCCGGGTTGTCTCAAATTGGCAAGGATGTGGTTGTGTATGTAGACGGTGCCGGCACGATGACGACACCATCGTTCACCACGTCGAGCAACGGAGAACTCCTGGTCGCATTTGTGGCATCGGATGGCCCGGCCAGCCCGGGACAAACGGCGACCGTAAGCGGGGGTGGCTTGACGTGGACGCTGCGAGCGCGAGGCAATAAGCAGTGGGGCACCGCCGAGATTTGGTCCGCCACCGCTCCGAACGCCCCGTTCACAGCCAAGGTCACTTCGCAACCCGGAAGCGGTGGCGGTTATCACGGCTCGCTGACTGTGGTGGGATTTACCAATGCCTCTGGCATCGGCAAAGTCGGTCAGGCCAGTGCGCCTTCCGGAGCGCCAGACATTACCCTCGCTGGCATCGCGGCCGGTAGTTGGGTTTTCGCGGTTGGCAATGACTGGGACAACCACATCGCCAGAACGCCAGTCAGTGGACAGGTATTGGTTCACCAGCGAGTCGACACTCAGGTCGGAGACACTTATTGGGTGCAATCGACCGCCGCGCCGTCTTTAGTGAGCGGTTCGGTGGATATCCATGACAGTGCTCCGACTTCGGACCAATGGAACTATGCTGCGGTTGAGATCGTTGCGAAGCAGGTAGGAACGTACAGCATCAGCGGCACGATTAGCGGAGTGGGTGGTGCGGGTGCCACGGTGAATCTGACAGGGGCGTCAGCGGCATCCACCACCGCGGACTCAGGCGGAAACTACACCTTCTCCGGCCTCGCAAATGGCAGCTACACGGTGACGCCGAGCAAGACTGGATACGTCTACACTCCGGCGAGCCAGACGGTCACGGTGAACGGGGCCAACGTGGCGGCAGTAAATTTCAGCTCGACCACTGCGCCGACCTATAGCATCAGCGGGACCATCAGCGGAGTGGGAGGTCCGGCTGCGACGGTTAAGCTGACAGGAACGGGAAGCGGATCCACCACCGCGGACTCAGGCGGAAACTACACCTTCTCCGGCCTCGCAAATGGCAGCTACACGGTGACGCCGAGCAAGACTGGATACGTCTACACTCCGGAGGGCCAGGCGGTCACGGTGAACGGGGCCAATGTTTCGGCGGTGAATTTTGGCTCAACCACCGCGCCAACCTACACCATCAGCGGGACCATTAGCGGAGCCGGCGGTCCGGGTGCCACGGTGAGCCTGACAGGAACGGCGACTGCGTCTACCACGGCGGACACGAACGGCAACTACACGTTTTCCGGGCTGACGAATGGCAGCTACACGGTCACGCCGAGCAAGACTGGATACATCTACACTCCGGCGAGCCAGGCGGTCACGGTGAATGAGACGAATGTCTCAGCTGTGAACTTTAGTTCCGCGGTGGTGTCGCATTGGGTAGGATTGTCATGGACAGCCAGTACATCCCAGGTCGTGGGCTACAACGCCTATCGCTCCACTACCTCGAACGGGACCTATACGAAGTTGAATACTGCCCTGGTGACGTCGACGACCTACAGCGACCAGAATGTGCAGAGTGGTTCGACTTACTACTACGTGACTACTGCGGTCGACAGTCAAGGGAACGAAAGCGTTTACTCAAACCAAGCCGTAGCAACCGTCCCGTGACGTGATATCAGCCAGGCACGGCGGCGCGGACCGGTCCGGCCTTTACAGTGCGGTCGTTAGTTTGTCACCCGTGTGCTCCGGCGGGTATTGTCGCACACAGATCCCACAAAACAGAGATGGACTTACACTGCACGCCGTTTTCAGAGTAAGATATCCAACTACGGGTAGCATGCTTGACTCTCATCTCTAGTCTCTTTCTCCTTCCTGTATCCCTTCTGTTCGCCGTCCTATCGACAAATTGTCCCAGTTGCTCGGCGCAGGCTGTGCCATCAAACACGGCCACTAGTTCAAGTCAGCAGGCTTGTCGGCGGGAAGCCGCAGGTGGCGCCGCCACGCAACCAGCAGACTTAAGAAGCGAACATGGCGTGTTACGAGTCACCCTGAACGTACGCAGTTCAGTCGATGCCCATGGGCACATGCGTTACTGCTATGTCGATGCGCAGGGCAACCAGTCTCCAACGCTTCGTCTTCAGCCGGGCGACACGCTCTTTCTGACCTTGAAAAATGAGATCTCGGTGCCGGCAAAGAATGGGACGTCCGGTGGAGCATTGACTGCGATGAGCCATGCCCGCCGCGATCAGCATGAGGATTGTGCTGGAGGCGTGATGAGTGCGGACTCCACCAACCTGCACTTTCACGGGCTGGCGATTGCTCCGGTCTGCCACCAGGACGAAACGATGAAAACGGTGCTTGAACCCGGGGATCCGCCGTTTGTCTATACCGTCCAAATTCCCATGAGCCAGCCGCCGGGCTTGTACTGGTACCATCCGCACGTCCACGGGTTTACCGAAGAACAGGTCCTGGGAGGTGCGTCGGGCGCAATCATCATTGAGGGGGTGGAGCGCGCGGTGCCGCGGATTGCGGGACTACCGGAGCGGGTGTTTGTCATTCGCGACGAAAAGATGCCTGAGCCCTCAGCCGCAGAAAAACAGGATCCCAAGAGGCCCACCAAGCAACTCTCGATCAACAATGTTCTGGTGCCGTACCCGGATTATCCGCCGGCTATCATCAAGATGAAACCGGGGGAACGGCAATTCTGGCGGGTGCTGAATGCCTCGGCGGACACATATCTAGACTTGAGCGTTGATGTCGGGGACCAGCGGCAGAGCCTTGGTATGGTCGCGCTCGACGGGGTCCCGATTCGCTATGGAACTCCCGGTGCCGAGGGCTATGCACCACGGCAATCGCACGTTTTCCTGCCCCCGGGTGCGCGCGCGGAATTTGTAGTTACAGGTCCCCCGCCGGGAGTCTCAGGCCGTCTTGTGACCGGCTACGTCTATCGCGGAGCGACGGACGATGGTAAGCCCGTTGTTTTAAAAAACAGCGTTGGTCCCGCGCTTCGCGTAGGTCAGGACGACATCGACCCAGCCCGGCCACTGGCCGCAATTGTCCCGACAGAAGTTGACTCGGCGCCGTTTGTGGAGCCAGCTTCGGTTGCCGCAGATCATTCGGCCACTCCTCTCTCGGCAGTCCGGCCAGTCCACAAGCGGACTTTTTATTTCTCGGAGCAACTGGCGGACCCCGCCGATCCGAAAAGCGCAACCTTGTTTTTCATCACCGAAGAAGGCCACACCCCAAAGGTCTTTGACCCAAACAGCGCAGGGCCGACCGTCACTGTTCATCAAGGCGATGTGGAGGACTGGACGATCGAAAACCGCTCGCAGGAATCCCACGCCTTCCACATTCACCAGCTGCACTTCATCGTAATAGGAGGAAGTGGCACCATCTGGGAAGAACCCACTTTACGCGACACGATTGACGTGCCGGCGTGGGATGGTTTTCGAAAATACCCAAGAGTGATCCTGCGAATGGATTTTCGCGACCCCGGCATCGTTGGTACGTTCCCATTCCACTGTCACATTTTGCAGCATGTGGATGGCGGGATGATGGGCACGGTTCGTGTCGAGCCGGCTCGCGGGGCACGGTGAGACCGCTTTTGTTGTTCCTCGCGCTGATTGGGATTTCGGCCCGCGCTGGTTTACCCCCATAATCGAGGACGACCTATGCGGACACGCGACCCTGGCATCCGCCAATGTTTTCGGGCTACAGAAGCACGACGTGTGGCTGATCCCCGGCGTGGATGTGGCGTCAATCCGGACTTGCTGGATTAGACCCTAGATTCGAATCGAGTTCCGAGAAGTTCAGCGTGCCTCGGAGGACTCTATATCCCTTGCGTCAGTGAGGTGCAGCGGTCAGCCCTGTTGGCGGGGCTGGCGCAGCTCCCGTAAAATCGTCGTAGAAGATAACGGCAGGATCATTGGTTGCCGCGGCAGTACATTGCGCTGAAGTCAGACTGCTGTTACACACTTCACATAATCCACGGTCAACGTAGTCGGCAGGTCCGCATTGTTCGGTGGCCCGATGGTGCTCGAGGTCTGGTTTTGGATCAGCATGAACAGCGGACCCGATGGGACGTTGGCTCCGCTGAACGAGCACCCGCTGCTACTGCCGTCGATGGTCAACGAAGCCGCTCCGGGACTCCAAGTCATCACCCAGACGTGCATCCCTGTTCCCGGATTGGAAAAGGTACAGGCTGGATTATTCGACCCGTTGTGCATGGTGAAGTTGCACCAGTTGGACGTTCCCGGAGGCATACATTCGATCATGTCCATCTCACGGTAGGTGGATGTCCCATAGGCTGGACAAGTCCCCGTAGGATCACCGGAATACTTGTTCTGATCCTGGCAAACGCTGTCCATGAACCAGATCGCGGGCCACGTGCCGGTGTTGGAGTTGGGAAACGCCGCCCGTACTATGACCGTTCCGTAGGTGAAATTCAGGGTGTTCCACTGAATGTCTCCCGTCGAATAGGGCCAGCTCGCGGGCGCGGTTTTGACGGTGCCATTCTGGTTGAAGTCGCCGCAAGTGTAGGCGCAGTTCGAGGTGGTGATCGTCAGGATGCCTCCCGACACTGAAACCGCGCTGGGGATGTTGCACTCCGTCTCGTTCTGTCCGTATTCGCCGTGACGGGACACCACCGTCCACCAGGAATTGAGCGTACCGGAAACGATGACCTGACAGAGAGGGTCTGCCCAATTGCGGGTAGCGCCACAACCGTTCTGGCCGTGGCAAGATGCGGCCAACAACACAACGGCGAATGTGATCCACTTACTCATAACAATAGACCGTTGGCTGCAATGTTGCGCCTGTTCCTGAACTAATATCAAGCCATAAATTCTGTTTTGGTTCCCAACCTGGCTAGATACGTTGCATACGTAATAACTTAGTGTCAGCGGTAGAACCATGCAGCACAATCGGTCGCGATCGCGTGAAGATCGCCGACAGGGCACGCTCGAACTCTAAAACGTCTGCTTCCAGAGCGAGAACCTGACACGCACTGCTGTCAACGAACTCGTGGCAATTTGCCATTAAAGAGGCAACGAGATTACGGCGACCGCCGGAAGATAGAACAGAAATCCAGAAGTGTCACCATATTATTCAATCCTAAACAAGACCAGAGCATTTTCATCATATCCGTATGGTGGGTTACGGTGAGACTCGGCGGCAACCTGCGATGGCAAAATGGTGTGGAGACAATCTGAGGCAAGTTGCGCCAGGCTTATGACCGCGGGGGAAGGCACGGTGCAACGGGCCGAGCGCTTCTCGGTGAGCGGGCCGCGGGCGTGGGACATCTCCGCCCAACGTAAGCGCAGTGGGCAGATGTTACCGCTAGGGATCAAATCAGCTGCGGGAAAGACGCTGCTCGAATCGCCCTGCGGATATTTACGGTGTCACAGTCAGGCTGGCGGTCATTGTCCCACCCTTGGTTGCAGAGATCGTGACCGAGCTTGAAGTTGTTACCTTCTTGGTAGTCACCGTAAAGGTTGCGCTGGTCGTGCCGGCAGGCACCGTCACGCTGGCGGGCACGGTGGCGACCGAGGTCAGATTGCTCGAGAGGGTGACCACTGCGCCACCCGTTGGAGCCGGCCCCGAGAGTGTCACAGTTCCCGTTGACGGCGCGGGCCCTTTGACCGTAGTTGGATTCAGGGTCAAGGTGCTTATTATCGGAGCCGTGACCGTCAAGACCGCTGTCTTAGTGGCATTGTAAGTTGCCGAGATGGTTGGGAAAGTGTTCGTCGCCACTGGGTTGGTAGTAACGGTGAACGTGGCTGTAGTTGCATTCGGCGCCACCGTCACACTTGCCGGAACCTTGGCCGCCCCGGTGTTGTTACTTGACAGGCTAACAACCGCACCTCCGGCCGGGGCCGGTCCATTAAGTGTGACCGTGCCAGTTGAGGAGGTACCTCCAATAACTAAGGTTGGACTGAGGGTGACAGTACTCAACGTTGCTGCTGTCACTGTCAATGTGACGGTCTTTGTGGTCTCGTAGGTTCCCGAGATCGTCACGGAGGCATTACTCGCCACCGGGCTCGTGGTAACTGTGAAGGTGGCTGTGGTTGCGTTCGCCGGGACTGTCACACTCGCGGGTACCTGAGCAGCCGCCACATTATTGCTGGAAAGGGTGACCAGTGCTCCTCCCGTGGGAGCTGCTCTGGTCAGCGTAACAGTACCGGTCGAGGAAGTCCCGCCAACGACCGAAGCGGGACTCATGGCTACCGAGCTTACTCCATTCGCGATCACGTTAAGCCCCACAGTTTTGGTGGCGCCGTAAGTGGCCGAGATTGTCGCAGTGGTGGCGGTTGCCACTGGGTTGGTGGTAACCGTGAATGTAGCTGTGGTCGAATTCGCCGGTACTGCCACGCTGCTAGGCACTTGTGCGGCGGAGGTGTTGTTGCTGGAGAGACTGACTACTGCGCCGCCGACTGGCGCAGGCCCGTTTAGGGTCACGGTGCCGGTTGAGGAGTTCCCCCCAATTACCGAGGTGGGACTCACGCTGATGGCGCTCAGAGTCGGTGCGGTTACGGTCAAATTGGCCGTCTTTGTTGCGCCGTAGATTCCCGAAATCGTCAGTGAGGTGTTGGAGGCCACCGGGCTGGTGGTCACCGTAAACGTGGCTGTAGTCGCACCGGCTGCCACGGTTACATTCGCGGGCACCTGCGCAGCTGACGTGTTGTTACTTGACAGGGTTACCGACGCACCGCCTGCCGGAGCGGGCCCGTTTAAGGTCACCGTGCCGATTGAGGAGTTCCCGCCAATTACGGAGGTGGGACTCACGCTGATAGCTCTCAGAGTCGGTGCGGTTACCGTCAAATTGGCCGTCTTTGTTGCGCCGTAGATTCCCGAAATCGTCAGTGAGGTGTTGGAGGCCACCGGGCTGGTGGTCAGGGTAAAGGTAGCTGTGGTTGCATTCGCTGCCACCGTCACACTCGCCAGTACCTGCGCAACCGTGGTGTTGCTGCTCGACAGTGTGACCACCGCGCCGCCCGTCGGGGCCGGGTGGCTAAGTGTGACAGTGCCGGTCGAGGACGTCCCGCCGATTACCGAAGCGGGGTTCAGTGTGATCGTGCTAAGTGCCCCCGCCAACACCGTGAAACTAGCATTCTGTGTAGAGCCATACGTTCCCGAAATAGTGAGCGTGGTATTCGAGGCCACACCACTGGTGGTTACGGTGAAAGTGGCTGAGGTCGCATTTGCCGCTACGGTCACGCTCGTCGGCACCTGCGCAGCGGGACTGCTGCTCGAGAGCGTGACAATTGCCCCTCCGGATGGAGCGGGCCCGGTTAGCGTAACCGTGCCAACCGACGAAGCTCCGGCCGGAACCGAGGTGGGATTCAGGCTGAGGGACGAGAGAACTGGCCGCGTAACGGTGAAGCTGGCGCTCTGGGTAGACCCGTAGGTTCCCGATATGGTCAGCGAAGTGGTCGTAGGCACTGGGCTGGTCGTGACTATGAAGGTTGCGGTGGTCGCGTTGGCGGGTACGGTCACGCTGATTGGCACCTGAGCGGCCGCTGCATTGCTGCTCGAGAGGGAGACCACCGCTCCTCCCGACGGAGCAGGCCCGTTCAGGGTTACTGTGCCGGCCGAGGAAGAGCCGCCGATCACCGAGGTGGGATTCAGTGTTACGGAACTTAGCGTCGCGGCCGTCACCGTTAGAGTAGCAGTCTGCGTGGTGCCGAACGTTGCGGATATCGTCGATGAGGTGTTAGTGGCCACCGGGCTTGTGGTCACCGTGAAAGTGGCTGTGGTTGCGTTCGCCGCCACGGTCACGGTAGCCGGTACCTGCGCGGCTGCGGTGTTGCTGCTCGAGAGCGTGACCACTGTCCCTCCGACGGGGGCCGGCGCGCTCAGTGTGACTGTTCCGCTTGAATTACTCCCGCCGATTACTGATGCTGGGCTGATGACGACGGAAGCGACCGTTACCGAAGAACTAAAGTTGACCGCCGAGAGGTTTGCGCCGCTAATCGTGACGCTTTGGCTCGCCGGCGTGAAGACGTAGCCGCTCTTGCTAGGGGTTACCGTGTAAGAGCCGTTGAGCAACCCGGTGAAGCTGTAATTACCGGAACCATCCGCTGTGGTTGTTGCCGTGGAAGCCCCCGTCAGGCTGACCGTCGCTCCTGGTCCGCCCGGTCCGCTAATCGTTCCGCTCAGGCTGAACAGTTGCGCTGAGCTGAAGTTGGCAGTGGCGTTGGCGCCGTTGAGGGTCACCGCCTGGCCGCCCGGAGTAAAGACGAAGCCGCTCTTGCTGGGAGTGACTGTGTAGGAGCCGTTGAGCAGCCCGGTGAAGCTGTAGTTGCCAGAGCCGTCGGCGGTGGTTGTCGCCGAGGCAGCTCCTGTGAGATTAACGGTGGCGCCTGCACCACCCGGCCCCGAGATGGTTCCGGTAATGTTAAACAGTTGCACGGAAGTGAAGTCGACGGCGGTGAGGTTCGCTCCGTTAACGGTGACAGTCTGGCCGGAGGGTGTGTAAACGAATCCTGCCTGGCTGGGGGTAACTGTGTAGTTGCCGTTCGCCAGTCCGGTGAAGCTGTAGTTTCCGGAACCGTCAGCCGTGGTTGTAGCGGTAGAGGTGCCCGTCAGGTTGACCGTTGCTCCGGCCCCGCCGGGACCGGCGATCATGCCCGAGATGTTGTAGGTCTGCAGCGCTGCGGTGAAGGTAACGTTCATCGCGTGAGCGCTATTGATGGTTACTGTTTGGCTGGCCGGCGTGAACGCGTATCCGGTATTGCTGGGTGTCACGATGTAGGAACCGTTGGCCAAATCATTGAAGCTGTAATTGCCGGAAGCGTCTGTTGTGGTTGTGGCTGTGGAGGCACCGGTAAGGGTGACGGTAGCGCCGGCTGATCCGGGCCCGGTGATGGTTCCCACGATGCTGTAGCCCTGGCCCGTATTGAAGACCACGTCCACCCAGTAGTTTGTCGCCTGGAGCGTGGCCGTCGGGAATCCGCCGGTCGTGGTGTACAGGTAGATGCCGTTGGGCCCGTCCACTCCGTTGGCCAAAGCATGTAGTGGTGGATTGCCCACGCCCGCGGTCGCAAAGAAGTTGCTATCACCGGCGTAGTGGCCTGCAGGAGCAAAGTAGGAAGCGACATAAGTCGTGTTGGCCGTCACCGGAATCGGCGACGCGAACAACACCTGCTGCCATCCGGCAACGCCCTCGCTGGCAAACGTCGCCGTTCCCAGCAGTGTACCGGTCGAGGTCCACAGGTGGGCTACATGGGTGCCGGTGTTGGTGCTGGCCTTGTAGAACTGGATGCCGATGATGTAGCCGTCGCTATCGGCACGGAACTTGACTCCAAGTTCGGTCGCAGCCGGATCGCCACTGTCCGCCGTGGTTGGTGCGGCGGTTGCTGGCCAGATGGTGTTGCAGGTCGGACAACCGCTGACCGTTGAGAAGTTTAGTCCAGTGAAATTGCTGGTGTTGACCACGACAATCTGGCTCACCGGCGTGAATACATAACCGGTATTAGCAGGCGTGACTACGTAGGAGCCGTTCAGGAGTCCGGTGAAGCTGAAGTTGCCCGAGCCGTCTGCGGTGGTTGCTGCCGTGAAAGCACCTGCCAGATTGACCGTGGCGCCCGCACCACCCGCCCCGCTGATGGTTCCGCTAATGGTGTAGGTCAGCAGTGTCGAAGTGAAGTTCGCAGTTGCGCTGCTGCCACTGATCGTTACTGCCTGACTTGCTGGTCCAAACGCGTAGCCGGTCCTGCCGGGCGTGACAGTATATGAACCGTTGAGCAACCCGGTGAAACTGTAGTTGCCCGAGCCGTCTGCCGTGGTTGTCGCCGTGGATGCGCCGGTGAGGCTGACTGTGGCGCCTGCGCCTCCCGGCCCGCTGATCGTGCCCGAAAGCGCGTAGGTCTGCACCGCCGAGGTAAAGTTCGCCACAGCGTTGCCACCATTGATGGTTACAGGCTGGCTAGCCGGTGTGAAGATGTACCCCGCGAGGCTGGCCGCGACGGTGTAGTTTCCGTTCGTCAGACCCGTGAAGCTGTAGTTGCCCGAGCCGTCAGCGGTAGTTGTCGCGGTGGAGGATCCCGTGAGGTTGACCGTCGCTCCTGCTCCGCCGGGACCCGAGATCGTACCCGAGACAGCGTAGGTTTCCAGGACCGAAGCGAAATTCACCGCCGTGACGCTCGCACCATTTACGGTGATCGTCTGACTAGCCGGCGTGAACACCACGCCAGCATTGCCGGGAGTCACGGTGTAAACCCCATTCGGCAATCCTGTGAAGCTGTAATTGCCGGATCCATTGGCTATGGCCGTGGCTGCGGCAGCACCAGTGAGATTCACTGTCGCACCTGCTGCACCCGGGCCGCTTATTGTTCCGGTGATCGCGAAGCCTGAAGCGAAGTTTACGTTCAAAACGTGCGCATTGTTGACGGTCACCGATTGTGAGCCAGGGCTGAAAGTGTACAGCCCAGACATCGGGGTAACTGTGTAATTTCCGTTCTCCAATCCACTAAAGCTGTAGTTGCCGGAGGCGTCTGCGGTGGTTGTGGTGGTGGAGGCACCTGTAAGTAGGACCGCGGCTCCAGCTCCACCCGGTAAACTGATTGTGCCTGCAATACTGTAGCTTTCTGCTCCAGCATAGATGACATCGACCCAGTAATTGGCCGACTGAAAGGTCTGGGTTGGAAAGGTAGTTGTGGCAGCATACGCGAACACGCCGTCAGGATCTACTCCATTAGCCAGTGCATGCAGTGGCGGGTTATCTACTCCGGAGGTAGCGAAGAAGTTTGCATCACCAGCATAGTGTCCGAGTGGCGCAAGATAAGAGGCGACATAGGTCGTGTTGGCGCTTACGGGAACGGCCGTGTCAAAGAGCACCTGCTGCCATCCGCTGGACGACTCGTTGGTAAAGGTTGCGGTCGCCAACTGAGTGCCGGTGTCTGACCAGAGGGCACCTATATGGATTCCGGCATTGAGTGGTGCCTTATAGAACCGCAGTCCCGCAATATATCCGTCGACATCGGCTCGAAACTTTACTCCCACATTAATGTGAGTGGGATCGCCGCCATCGATGACGGCTGGAGTCGCCGAAGGCTGCCAGATCGTGTTGCAAGGGCAGCTTTGAACGGTGCCAAAGTTGACGCCTGTGACGTCAGCTCCGCTAACGGTGGGAGACTGAACTCCGGGATTAAAGGCGTACCCCGGCTGACTGGGAGTGACTGAGTAGCTTCCATCTGCCAGACCAGCGAAGCTGTAATTGCCACTCGCGTCCGCGGTGACGATACCGCTAAACGCGCCGGACAAGGTCACGGTCGCATTGGGACCCCCAGGTCCCGATATGGTTCCGGCGATCGCATGGGTCGGCCCAGTAGGAGTGAAGAGTAGATCTACCCAGTAATTGCTCGACAGATATGTGTTATTGGGGAAGGCGATAGTCGACCCGTACACATACACACCGTTCGGACCATCGACTCCAGTTGCCAACGCGTGCAGAGGAGGACTATCTGTGCCAGCAGAAGCAAAATAGTTGTTGTCACCTGAGTAGCGCCCAACAGGAGCGAGATAGGAAACGATATAAGTGGTATTAGCGACGATCGATATGGGATTAGAGAATATTGCCTGCTGCCACCCAAATTGCGATTCGTCGCTGAACGTTACGCTACCCAGCTCTGTGCCAGTATCTGACCACACGCTACCCACATGAGTACCGGTATTCAGACCCGCCTTGTAAAAGCGCAAACCGACAACATATCCGTCCGAATCAGATCGGAACTTAACTCCCACATTGACCGATTGCACCTCCCCAGCATCCGACTTAGTCGGCGAGGAGGTAGCCGGCCAGATGCTATCGCACGGCATGCAATTGGGCAGGGTGCCAAATGTCGCTCCTGCTATATCGGCGCCAGTCACCATCACCGTCTGGCTCGCGGTTGTGAAGGCAAAGCCGGGCTGACTGGCCGTTATGACATATGAGCCGTCATAGACGCTGGTGAAGCTGAAGTTTCCCGAAGCATCAGCAGTGGTGCTTACGGTCGAGCCTCCAGAAAGAGTGACGGTTGCGCCCGGGCCCCCAGCGCCGGCGATCGTCCCCGACACGTTGTGCGGTGGCGAAGGAACGAACACTACATCGACCCAGTAATTGGTTGCCTGATGCCCATTCGTGGGGAATGAAGGGATCGCGCCATAGGCGAAAACTCCATCTGGGCCGCTCGTTCCATCAGCCAAAGCGTGTAAAGGAGGATTGTCAACTCCCGCAGCTGCAAAATATTGTGTATCGGCCGAGTAGTGTCCTACGGGTGCGAAATAGGATGCAACATAAACCGTATTCGCAGTCACCGACACTGGCGGGGAGAATTCCGCTTCCTGCCAGCCCGAGGCGCTTTCGCTGGTAAAGGTTACACTGCCCAAAATGGCGCCGGTACTAGACCAGACATGGCCAATATGGGTCCCGATGTTGGTACCAGACTTATAGAAGCGAATGGCTTGTATGGTGCCTGAGAAATCGGGTCGGAACTTCACGCCAACTTCAACCGCGTGGCCATCCCCGCTATCAATGAGGCTCGGGGTAGAAGCCGGCTGCCATATTGTGGTGCAGGGACACGGCTGACCAGCGAAGTTTACTCCCGAAATATTGGTGTTGGTGAGGCTTACCGTTTGAATATCCGGCGCGAATATATAGCCAGCCTCTGATGGCGTCACGAGGTAGATACCCGCGATGAGCCCGGCGAAGCTGTAGTTACCAGAAGTGTCGGCGCTGGTAGACAGAGATGCAGGCCCAGATAGGCTGATAATGGTCCCGGGACCCCCGCCGCCTGTAATTGTGCCTGATATATTGAGAGGGTTGGTGACGACTGAGGCGAAATTTAGGTTGTATACCGACAAGCTATTTATAGTAACGGCCTGGCTCGGGGGCGTGAATGTTACGCCGGGATTGCTGGGAGTGATGCTATAACTTCCATTCACTAGCCCGGCGAATTGATAGTTGCCAGCGGAGTCAACTGTGGTGACGGTATTTGCCGTTCCACTCAGGGCAACAGTGGCTCCGGACCCTCCGATGCCGGAGATGTTCCCGGTGATATCGAATGTAGAGCCGCTAACAAAGATCACATCGACCCAGTAGTTGGTCGCGGAGAAGGCGGTGGACGGGAAAGCGCCAGGTGTAGAAGTATAGGCAAATACCCCATTTGGGCTGCTTACTCCGTTAGCCAAGGCATGAATCGGAGGATTGTCATACCCCGCTTGCCTAAAGTAATTTGAGTCGGCCGAGTAGTGTCCTGATGGCGCGAAATATGAAGCGACATAAACTGTGTTGGCGGTCACTGCAACGGGGGTGGAAAATTGTACATTTTGCCAGCCGGAGCCACTCTCCCCAACGAAGGTCGCCGAGGCTAACAGGGTACCGCTGCTCGTCCACAAGTGACCGACGTGAGTGCCAGTATTAGCGCTTGCTTTATAAAAGCGTAGTCCTGTGATCACTCCATCATTACCTGTGCGGAACTGTACGCCCACCTCGACGGAATGAGAATCCCCGCCATCCACAGTGTTGGGAGCGAGGGAGGGGTTCCAGATCGAACAGGGGCATACCTGGGGACTAACGGTGACTAGTACGCCATTTGGTGGGTTCCCGCCGCTAGTCTGTGGATTCTCCAGGTTGCCACTATCGTCCACGGAGCGGCTCATCAGAGCGGCTGTTCCGACTACGCTAGGCGTCCAAGAATAGGTCCAACTCTGGCGGCCGATCGCGGGATGCCAGGTCTGTCCGGCGTCAACAGACAATTCAACGCCAGCCACGACGCCACCGCCTGAATCAGTCGCGGTGCCAGAGACGACCACCGGGGCACCGGTGTTGACGTTCGACCCAGAGGTTAAGGAGACAATTGTGGAGACTGGAGGGGTCGAATCCGTCGATTGTGTCGCGGATTGCAAACCAGTTTGCAGGCTGGCCGGCTGTCCTCCCATGTCGGCAAACAAGTTAACCATCGCCTGCTGCATGTTTACATCAGGCGTGGGGCTGTTGAACACAAACGGATTATCGTGATTGCTGTCTAATCCCCAGGACCATTGGATCGTCCCCGCACCAAAAACAAGCGCACCGCTTGGGGCGCGGTACATCATCATATGGTGGGTGGCGGTGCCTGCTCCATAGGTGGCGCCATAATCCGACAGGAAGTCTGAGGTCAGGCTTTGGGTGGTCGTTGAGAGCTGGAAGGCTCCCGCAGGTCTCGCGCCGTTGTCCAGGTCCTCGTCCCACTCGTATCCGAGGGTTCCTTGCGGCAGGGTATAGGTTTCGTTCGACGGGAGAGAGGCCAGTGCGGTGCCACGCCAAAAGCGCATTTGGCCATCGGATGCAGGCACTTTGATTCGTAGGCTGCCGTCATTGTCAGATCCAGGACCATTCACCATAAATATGGTGCCAGTCAACCCGTTTTCTGGACGGCCTCCGTCTGCAGGTGGGCTGAGACTGGGATCACGCCAAGTCCCCGTCCATGTGGGTGGATCCTGCGGGTCAATCTGCGCAAAGGCGAGCGTTTCTTTGTAGCAGACAAGGGTACGGTTAGGGGTATTGGTGCCGTCGATGCTGGCTTCCCACCGGGTCTTCCAGAACACCTCATTACCGCTGAAGAATGCGAGATTCACACCGGCATCGCGGGCAGCCTGAATATTGTTGCGTTGAGGCCCAGAAATATATTCGTCGTGGCCGGTAGACGTATAGATCTTGTGGTTTTGAATCAGGCTTCCATAACGAGCCGCATCGATGCCAGTGAAATAAGTTACATCGTAGCCACTTGCCTCCAGCCATCGAACCATTGGGTACTCAGTACCGAACACGAAGGTTACTGATTCTTCCTGAAAGCTTCTAGTACTAAACGGACGGTTGTAGCTGACTTTCGAACTGCGGGCTCCGAGGTTAAAGATCGGCGAGGCTGCACCATACAGACTGCCGGCACCATAATAGTTGTATGCCTGCCAGGTTTCATCGGAAGTTTGAAACAGAATGTCGGAGTGGCTCGAGTCATTCCGCACGATGAAGATAATATGGCTGTCTCCGCCTGTGTCATTCCTGATGAGGTGCGCGAAGTAAATGCCAGATGTCGCATTCGAAGGAACTTGCCAGGAAGCAGAGGCCGCCCAATTGCCGCAGTCGGTTAGCCCAACAGTGGTATCCGTCACACAGGCCGGCTGAATTTGTGGCAATTGTGCCGATGGCGCGATCGATGCAACCAAACGTGCGCCCATCCCGCCGTAGTAGCCCATGCGGTAGATATTGATGGTATAAGCGCTGGCATCCGTAGCGATTTTGAAATACACGGTACCGCCGACGTTCACGCTTATGTCGGTGGCAAAGCCCTGGATAGAAGGATCACCCGCATCGCCGGTACTGACATCCCATTCATTGTTTGGGTTGCCCGGGAGACAGTTTTCGGCCTCAATCGGATTGGCAGGGCTGCTACAGCTGCCATAAGCTGATTCTACGACCACGAGAGATATGGCGAAGAGCAAACCAGCGATAACAAGCGGCGCGAATCGCGAGCGCACTATTGTTGAGTAACGCACGATACACCTCTAGTTCTTACTGCTTCTCATGCAAGTGATTCCCGAGTCCAACACTCGGGCGATAGGTGGAGATGGAAGTGGGATAGACTTGAGCCGCATCTATCAGGGGGCTGTTGTGTCTAATGGGTAGGGGGCTGTTAACTATGAAGCGATAGGAAGATTGGCTTTGGTGAAATAGTCACCGACTCCGGCGATAACGTGAGCCTCTTCTGGCTCAGGGCCCAACCTGGACAATAGGCGCCACCGATGGCACTCCATTGTTATTGACAATGAATAGCATGTAATATCCCGGAGGTGCAGCGTTTCCATCGCTTGGAGAAGTGACGCTTAGGCCGCCGTTGGTTTGCTGTAACGAGAGCGGAACGAACCGCGTCGCTTGGTCGAAGAAGTGAGTCGCAGCACCCGCCCGGATCAACACCACGCTGGCGATGGAAGGGCCATTCGGGGTCGTGACCGTGAAGTTTTGTCCGTAGTGCACCTGACCCGGGGCAACGGTAATCGTCGGGCGCGCCCCTTTGAATAGATACGGTGGAGAGAAGAACTCGGCGCTGGTCTCGTTTGGAACCTGACCAAAGTCAGCGCCCATTCCCGACTGCAACACCCGGCCGTCCGGCAGGAGCAACGCGGTGGAGTGATATTCGCGTGGAGTGTGCATCGACGCCATCGTCGACCAACCTGTTGTCTGCGGATTCCACAATTCAGCAGCGTAAACAGCGTTTGCTATATTGCCACCGTTCTTGTCGGTCTCCCCTCCGGTCGCCAGCACAGTCCCGTCGGGAAGCTCCGTCAGATTAAGGAAGCTGCGCGGAAAAGTCATCGGCGGAGTCTGCTGCCACAACGGAACATTCTGTGTAAGATCTAGCACGAACGTCGTATTTGACGAGGGCCCCGTGCCCTGGCTGTCGGTCGCACTACCCGCCTTCACAAACTTGTTGGGCAAGTACATCGTCGAACTGCCACCATCGATCACGCGAGAGTCAACCGTCGTCCAAGTTTGCGAAACAATGTTCAGTGACTCCGTGACGGTGGGGTACTCTGTGCCACCTACGTGAATCACATTACCGTTCGGAAGCAAATACATGAAAGGGTAGGTTTCGAAAGGATTGTTGGCGCCAGTCAGCTTCGTCCAGCTGTTCGCGTTCGGATCGTAGATCTCCGGAATTCCAGCGTTGCTGTGAGCCGTTGTTTGCCATCCGGCGGTTACTAGCACCCGCCCATCTCCAAGGGTGGTCGCAGTTGGGTACCAGCGCCTGTAGGTCATGGGTGGGACCGGCGTAAATGTATTATTCCCAGGATCAAAGATCTCTGCGTTAGCAACTCCAATGTGGCTACTGTCACCCCCGTAGCCACCAACCATCAGGACACGGCCGTCCCCTAATGATGCGTGTCCAGAGCAGAAAAGGTTTTCATTCGTTGTGATGGAATTGAAATTGCCATTTGTATAGTCCCATACGGTTGGCGTACTTCCATCCTCATAGAAAAGAACGGTGTTGTTGTGCAGCAAGACTAGATTCACGGCTACGGTTGGTAGAGAGTAGACGGATGACCAGCTTCCAATAATCGCAGGATTTCCGGAATTGTCCACGGTAACGACGGCCGGAGATGAAACAGTGCTGACCTGTGCATTGTTATAGGCGATAGCAGTAAGGGTATGCTGGCCCGGAGGAACAGTAGTCGTGTCCCAGGCAACCGCGTAAGGAGGGACCGTGATTTCAGTGCCGATGTTATTGCCGTCAACCAGGAATTGCACCCCCTGTATGCCATAGCCGGCATCGGTGGCGTTAGCCGCGACCGTTGTCGTTAGCGCGACAGTTGTGCCCGAGGCAGGTGCTATGAGGTTAACGGTTGGTGGAGGGGGATTGCCTCCCAGCGAGGGGAGGACTTCGACCGCTGACAGATTGAATCGGTCACCGGTTGGCGCCGTGTCGCTAATGGAGACAACTGTGCCGCTGTTCGGAGTTGTGGCGCTTTGCATTTGCATCCAATATGTGTCGCCGAATGGCGTCAGGTATTGATGAACCAACGACTGTCCAGTGGCAGGAGTGCGCGCAATAGCGTTGTCGAAATCGTTCCCTACTCCGAAGACCCATGAGCCGTTTCGGGTTGTAACCAGGCTCACTGCTGGTGCTCCTGTACTCGCGTTGCCAGATGCAACTGCTCCAATCGCACCAGAGCCGTTCGACCCAGTACTGTCAACACCGGTAAAGCTAACGACCGTGATCGAGGCGCCGACCGATTGCGACAGTGATGCGGTTACAGTCGCGTTGCTTAGGGGAGTCGTGCTAAAGGCACGCCAAATTTCGGCGGTGCCGCTCTGGACATTAGTGCGTTGTACGAGTGTCCAGGTCAAAGACCCACCAGTGATGCTATTTACCGTGGTATTACTTCCGGAGATGTAATCCGTCGCCACGAAGGCCAGCAGCAGCTCATTGGCAGCACTGGTTGAGAATGAAGGAGTGCCGATGGCTTTACTTGCGGCGGCATTGTCGTGCGATATGTTGGCGTCAATTGCCAGCACCCCATTGACAGTTTGTTGGCGAGTGAAGTTCTGGCCTGTGACATTGGCTCCATTGACCGTTACATTGAGCGCTGGCGGGGCGAACGAATAGCCGCTTTGGCTTGGTGTCAAGACGTAGGTACCGTTCGCCAGTCCGCCAAATGTATAGTTCCCCGATGAATCAGTGACGGTTGTTCCGTTGGACGTCCCGCTCAAGTTGACCGCGATACCAGCAGCCGCTGGGGTGATTGATCCAGAAATACTCCAAGTCGGAACCGAACTGCCGGCGAAGTTAATGCCGGTCACGTTGGCACCGTTGACGGTCACATTTTGTGACGCCGGTGTGAAAGTGTAGCCGGTCAGACTTGGTGTTACTACATAGGCTCCGTTCGTCAGGCCAGTAAAGCTGTAATTTCCAGAACCGTCAGTAGTGGTACTTCCGCCGGACGACCCAGTCAGGGTCACCGTGATATCGGCTGTGGCTGGAGTAATTGTTCCCGATACGGTCCATGTTTGTGCCGTCGCGGTGAAGTTGACTCCGGGAACATTAGCCCCGTTAACCGATACGGTCTGTGCAGCAGGGCTGAAGGTGTATCCACCCTTTGTTGGCGTGACCGTGTAGGAGCCGTTCGCCAAGCCGGTGACTGCGTAGTTCCCGTTCCCGTCGGCTACCGTACTCGTGCTTATGGATCCGCTCAACGTCACCGCTGCGCCCGCACCGCCCGAAATCGTTCCTGAGATGCCATACGAGGCCACGGACTGAACGGTGAAGTTGACTCCGGTCTGATTTGCCCCGTTCACCGTGACGGACTGGCTAGTTGGAGCGAAACTTAATCCGGCCTCGCTCGGCGTGACTACGTAAGAACCGTTGGTGAGTCCCGTGAAGGAGTAGTTTCCGTTCGTGTCGGCTGTCGTGGTTGCGCTCGATGTCCCGCTCAGCGAAACGGTTGCGCCCGCTCCGTTGCCGGCGGCCCCAAATGCCACAGTGATGCTTGTATAAGATATCCCGCTTGTATTTATTGTGCCGGTTGGATTGATCGTTCCGCTACCCGAATAAAGCCCTGTCTCGATCGCCGTCACCACGGTCTCACGCATTGTGAAGGCGACGGGTGTGGTTCCGGCCATCGGCGTACCGCTGGCATTGTTGAAGTCACACATCAGAAAGTCGTTGGCTTCCGGAAGCGTGATCAAGCCACAATTGACGTTGTTGGTGCCGGAGGTGGAGGTTCCGGCGAACGGTGTCGCCCACGCGCGTGCCGTTGCGGTTGCCGGTAGAGCCAACTCAAAGAACGATCCACCTACTTGGGTGCAGCTGGTATTGACACACTGGCTGGCCACGGGCTGCGCTGTAATCGTTGGCCACGCGGCTATATTGAGGGTGTACTGACAGCTCATTCCGTTGCCAGTTCCATCCTGGATCTCCACGAAATCGCTGGTTGCGTTGTTGTCGCAGCGATACCAGGTATTGCCATGGCTGTCGGTCATATTGACGGTGGAGCCCGGCGTCCAGTTTGTGAACTCACCGATGTAAACCAACGCGTCCCCTGCCTTCACATTCAGAAGGGTAGGCCAGTCGGTGTGGCCGCTTTGCGAGCTGTGTGTGGACTGAACGTAGGCGCACCCGCTGCAGCCGGAGCCGATCGTTCCCGAGATACTCCACGACGCTGTATGCTGCGCCGTAAAGTTGACTCCGCTCTGGCTCGCTCCGTTCAGCGTGACGGCCTGATTGGTCGGAGTAAAGGTGTATCCGGTTTCGCTCGGACTGACCGTATATGAGCCGTTCGCCAGTCCGGTGAACGAGTAATTGCCGTTTGCGTCCGTCGTTATAGTCGCGCTCGCGGCGCCGCTCAAGTTGACCGTGACACCAACAGCCGCTGGGGTGATCGTTCCAGAAATATTCCAAGTCGGAACCGAACTGCCCGCAAAGTTAATGCCGGTCACGTTGGCACCATTGACAGTCACATTTTGTGACGCCGGTGTGAAAGTGTAACCACTCAGGCTTGGCGTTATTCCATAGGTTCCGTTCGTTAGGCCAGTGAAGCTGTAATTTCCAAGCGAGTCGGTAGTGGTGTTCCCATTGGATTGTCCTGTCAACGCAACATTGACGCCTGACAGCGCGGGAGACACGTTTCCAGAGAGACCCCAAGTTTGCGAAGTGGCACTGAAGTTTGTGCCCGTAACATTGGCTCCACTGACAGTCACATTTGTCGATAATGGGGAGAATGAGACGCCACTCTTGCTGGGAGTGACGGTGTAGGCGCCGTTTGGGACATTGGTGAATGCGAAGTTTCCAGATCCATCAGCAGTGACGGTTGCCAGAGTGGTCCCACTCTGCGAAAGAGCGACCTGTGAACCGCTCCCCAATGAGGAGGGGGTAATAGTTCCAGAGATCGTAAAGCTTGTAGTGCCTACGAGGGGCAAAACCTCGGCAATGGTCAGGTTAAATCTGTCGGCCGTGGGTGCTGTGTCGTCAATCTTGACTGTGGTTCCTGCCAGAAGTGTGGGGGCATTCTGCTCCTGCACCCAGTACGTGTCACCAGATGAGGTCAGATACTGGCTCATAAGAGACTGACCAGAATCGGGTTTGCGGGCGATTGCATTGTCGTAGTCGTTGCCTACCCCAAAGACCCACGATCCATTCCTCGTAGTCACAAGGCTGGCACTGGGAGCCCCTTTACTTGCACTTACACCTGCCGTCGCGCCAATTGCGCCGGAACCATTGGTCCCGCTGGTGTCGACGCCGGCATACGTGACGACAGTAATAGACGCGAGGACGCTCTGCGACAGCGCAGCCGTGACCGTCACGTTGCTCAGTGGGGTAGTGGCAAAGGCTCGCCATATTTCCGCCGTGCCCTTTTGGGCGTTGGTACGCTTGACCAGTGTCCACGTGACTCCTGCACCAGAAACGCTGGTCACGGTTGTATTGTTCCCAGAAATGTAGTCTGTAGCTACGAATGCGAGCAGAAGTTCGTTGCCTGACTGGGTTGAAAACGATGGCGTAGTGATCGAGGACGCAGATCTGCTCCCGTTGGTTGAGATCGCAGCGTCGATCGCAATCCCCGCCCAGGCATTCGCGGTTGTCAGAATAAGGACAATCGTGGCGGCCATGGTGACGATTCGGAGACTCCAGGGGGCACGCTTCGCGGAGGCTCGCTCTGCCCGCCGGGATTGATTGCTGAATTGAAGGCCGTTAAATCGCATGAGCCATTCCTTTATGAACCTGAGGTGAGTTCAGTCTCTCCCGCACGGCGATTCGTCCGTTATTCGCTTGGCTATGAGTTTGTAGAAGGTTCTCTGGATGGTTAAGCTGCGCGGGTCCGCCCCGACGGGGCGTCTTCCGGCCGTATCCACATGACACCAATAAAGTTGTCGCTATAATCTACGGCTGCTGCGGGCGAGCACTGGCTCGGGATTCGCATCCAGGGTGTGCCGGAAGATCGCATCAACCTCTGCCCCAGCGTCATCCCACGTCGCCCCACGCACACTGGCTGCGGCCACGCACGACAGCGACTCGAAATCGCGAGTCATGACTAAGTCTTCAAGTTCCGAGGCCAAGGCTTGAGGGTATGGCGGCGCATAGCGAACAAAAGGGTTATCAAAGTCGGTTCGAACGTGAACGGTGTCGTTGACGACTGGGATGCATCCGGCGGCGAGCATCTCGAGCGCAACGAGCGATACGTTCGTGAACGACAGGCTGAGCCCGGCGTAGCACTGATTGTAGATCTCGTTGAGTTCGTCGGGCGTGACACGGCCATGGTCGACAAAGGGGAATGGCAGTTCACCTATCTTGTCTCCATAGATGTGGATTTTGACGTCGGGCTGGCGGGCGGCGAACACCGCGAGCGCCATGAGACCGAGTTCAAAGCCCCGCCGGGCGGTTTCGCGACGGGCGTAGAAAACGACCCCCGAACGTTGGGGGTTCCGCAGGCGTCGATAACGAGAAATGTCACAGCCATACTTGAAGGAGTCGACGGTCATGCCGAACTCGGCACTGAGCTTCTGTGCGAAACACCTGCCAATTGTTATGGCGTGGAAGCCCATGCGGTAGGTGTTTTCGGCCATTAAGCTCATACTTCCGACAGGATAGAAGTACGGTTCATAGTCCTGGATGAAGTAGAAGCGCTTGCCGGAGCAACGCGAGTTGAAGACTGGATAGGCGGTTGGCCAACCGGTAGCTAACACAATATGCGCATCTTCCATCCCTTCGTCCACGCTTGCCACCCTGCCATGGAAATCGTAGTAACGACGAACGACCGATTCATAATAGCGATGGTCGCCGCGGTACACATCGTAGAAGTAAACACGATTGATATAGCCGTGTCCCTCGAGGTACCGGACGATTCGGAAGAGCGTGGTGTGGCCGCCGGAACCCGGCCCGGCCGGGGTCGTGACCCAGTTCACGATCACCGGTTGCCCGGGCGCGACCTTCGGAATTTCAGGTCGGAAGCGTCGGGACAGGTCGGCCGCCAGGACATCAGCACGGCGGACAGGCATTATGCCGTCTTTCGGAGTAAGCCACTCAGCGGCTACCCTCCGCACACGGTCCGTGATGCCGCGTGGCCCCTCAGCCGTCCAGAGATCGCGGAACTGCCGATACCGGCGACCCACCTGGACTTGGGTCCGTCCGATCGTGGACCTCAATGCGACCCCCAACTCGCGCTGAAACGGTCCTCGCGCTTGATGCCAGCAGCCATAAGAAGATGGCAGGTTCGAGGCACCACAGTTCGGTCAATCGTGATCGTCATACTCCCTCCCGTTTCCAGCGTCGTTTCAGGGCCCACCTGCGTATCCTCCGAGCCACAGCTGGCGCGGCAAACACTTGTGTCCGGTTGCATACGATGGGTCCAAGGCGTCTCCTGCGACGGAGCGCAGCGTATTCCGGTAGCGAGATTGCTCCGTCGTAGGCCGTCACCGCAAACTCGACCAACTCGTCGGCGTGCGATACCTCCACTTCGTTGCGGTCGTACGCCCGACAAGCGTCCCATAAAGCTTCGCGGGCAAGGGCGCGGTTAGCCAGTTCATACAAACGATCAGCGTCCGTGACAAGGTGTCGGTAGTGCTGGAAAAAGGCGTCGAAAGCTGCCTTGCGTTGGCGCAAGTCAAAGAAACTTCCCCGATACACGGTACGGATCATGCTTCTGGGGTGCACGCGGTAGAAGGCCTGAGGGACTTGGCGCACATAGGCGATATCAGATACCGCAGCGATCCGCAACCACATCTCGAGATCACCAGCATGCGGAAGCTCGGGACGATATCCACCAACGGCCCGTTGGACGCTTCCCCTCACCACGACCTCGGGAGACGTGATGACGTTGTGCCCGGCTCGGCACCGGCTCTCCAGCCACCTGGCACCTGACCATCGCGTGAAGTCAAGTTTCCCCGCATCGATACTTGGCAGTTCGGCTTCTTGCGCGAAGTGAATCGTGCGCCCGTACACCATCCCGACACTCTTGTCCGCTTCCATGATACCGACAGCCCGGCACAGACTGCCGGGCGCCAGTATGTCGTCGGCCGACAACAACACGGAATACTCACCCGTTGACCATTCGATTAGCCCCTCGTTGTATGTGGCGATGTGACCCTTGTTCGCCTCGTGCCGGCGGAATTCCACCGCCTGGTTGGCGGCTGCAAGCTCACGGCCTACTTCGGCGCTGTCATCCGACGACGCGTCGTCGATCACGAGAACGCGAACGTCTACGCCAGACTGGGACAGCACACTGTTGACACAAGTGCGCAGATAGCGCGCGTAGTTGTAGCAAGGTATTACGACATCAATTCTGCTCATGACAAACGCCTCGCCGGAGTGGGACGCGATCCGGAGTCGCAACGTAGGATCGGTTGCTGCCCACCTTAATGTCATCAATATTCGAGTCGGACGAGAACGATTCACTCAGCACCGGTCGCGCGGCAGCGATGACGTCCCGCACGGGAGCAATACGCGCCCCCCCTGACGCT
>Ga0070766_10000169_pt1 | contig 26318 bp, 19 predicted proteins | sample HubBroMetageWFT6_FD_69782 | JGI IMG/M metagenome (GOLD analysis project Ga0070766, IMG submission 69782) | Warmed and freeze-thawed soil microbial communities from the Hubbard Brook experimental Forest, New Hampshire - Hubbard Brook CCASE Soil... | ecosystem: Environmental > Terrestrial > Soil...
GGATCAACTGAAGCGGTGCGCGAGCCCATCACATGCTTAGATTCCTCGAAGCTCAGGTCAACACACGGCGCAAAGTCGGTGTTGAAACCCAGTGCCCGAAGTTGCTGGCCGATCAACTTCCCATGCTTCCAGAATAGCTTGAGCGATCCGGTTGCAGCGACATCCGCGGCTGAAGGTATCGGTGCAATCACATCGCGAAAACGATCGACGCTGCCGCCCTCCATATCCACACAGCGAAACATCGGCGTTCCAACTGTCTTCTGGGCCTCATGCAGCAGAGCATGTGTCTGCGCTGCCTCAGCAATATTGCGTTTGAAAAGGATCACGCCGCCTGGATGAAGTGTTCCCAGCATAGAGCGCAGGTGCGCCGAAACACTGGTGCCATCGAAACCCATGATCAGCAACTGGCCGACCTGCTGACGAAGATCGAGGCTGGATTTCGAAGGCATGGAGTCATTGGAAGTGTATCGCGACAGCCGAAGGAAGCTCAGTGTGGATTCGGGTACACGTTACTCCATCTGCCGCTTGAGCTCGTGCAGCAGGTTAAGCGCCTCGATCGGGCTGATGGAATTGAGGTCCGTTTCCTTGATGCGGTCCACGACCTTTTGCGAGAGTGGCGTAAAGATGGTTAGCTGCATGGGCCCAGAATCCTTCGCCTCATCTTTGGCAAGGTGCGTGACTGCGCTTTGCTCAGCGGCTTCATGCTCGGCCAGTACTTCACGGGCGCGATGAATCACGTCAACTGGAAGTCCGGCCAGCTTCGCAACTTCAATGCCGTAGCTCTTGTCCGCCGCGCCTTCGGTGACTTTGCGCAGGAAGACGATCCCACCTCCGCTTTCTTTCACCGTCACATGGAAATTCTTGACGCCACTGAGCCGGTCTGCAAGCTCCGTTAGTTCGTGATAATGCGTCGCAAAGAGCGTCTTGGCGCGGGTGTTGGCGTGGATGTATTCAATGGCAGCCCAGGCAATCGCCAAACCGTCATATGTCGAGGTGCCGCGCCCAACCTCATCGAGCAGGATCAGCGACCGCGGTGTCGCAGTATTGAGGATGGCCGCGGTCTCCGTCATCTCAACCATAAATGTCGAGCGACCGCGCGCCAGGTTATCCGACGCGCCAATGCGGGTGAAGATGCGATCCACCAGCCCAAGGCGCGCCGAACGTGCCGGAACGTAAGATCCCATCTGTGCCATCAGCACAATCAGCGCCACCTGGCGCAGGTAGGTTGACTTGCCTCCCATATTCGGTCCCGTGATGACCAGCACGGAATGCGTGGTGCCGTTGAGAAAGAGATCGTTGGGGACAAAGCGATCCGCTACGCCTGACAGGTCCTGTTGTTCGATGACGGGGTGCCGCCCGTCCACGATTTCAATGTCATTGGAGTCGTCGAGTCGTGGACGGCAGTAATTACAGTTGGCCGCCTGGGCAGCGAAACTGGCCAGCACGTCGATTTCGGCAAGCGCCAGCGCTGTCTGCCGGATGCGCCGCGCCTCGCCCGCGATCGCAGCCCGTAACTCGGCAAAGAGGCGGCGCTCGATCTCGACCATCTTCTCCTGCGCATCGAGCACCTTGGTTTCGTATTCCTTCAGCTCGGGTGTGGTGAAGCGCTCAGCGTTGACCAGGGTCTGCTTGCGCTCGTAATCCGCCGGGGCATGCTGAAGATTGGTCTTGGAGATTTCCAGGTAGTAGCCAAAGACGCTGTTGAACTTGACCTTCAGCGAGCCGATTCCGGTGCGCTGGCGCTCGCGCTGCTCGATCTGCGCAATGTACTGCTTGCTGTTGCGGCTGAGGTTGCGCAGTTCGTCAAGCGCAGGATCGACACCGCCGCGGATCACTCCGCCGTCGTTCAGCGTGATTGGAGGTTCGTCTTCCAGCGCGGTGGCGATCCGGTCGCGCAGATCGGCAAGCTCGTCGCATTGAGCGTGTAACTCCTGCAGTCTCGCAGCAGGGAAGCCCGACAGCGTCGCGCGAACAGTCCGAAGCTTCGCGAAGGACGCAGCGAGGGTCAACATATCGCGCGGATTCGCCGTTTCCAGAGTCACACGGCTTAGCAGTCGCTCGAGATCGAGAATGCCTTCCATCGAGCGCCGCAATTCCTCGCGCGCGACCAGGTCTCTCACCATCACTTCGACAGCATCCAGCCTTCGTTCGATCTGAGTGCGATCGATCGAAGGACGAAGCATCCAAGCCCTCAACAAACGCTTGCCCATCGGAGTCACGGTGCGATCCAGCGACCGAAAGAGCGTTACCGTGTCGCCGCCGCCCGAGAACAGCGGTTCGAGAAGCTCCAGGTTGCGGACCGTGACTGCATCGAGCACCAGGCAATCCTGCCGTTCGTAGTAGCCGACGCGATCAACATGATCCAGTGATCCCCGCTGTGTCGAGCGAATGTAATGGAGAATGGCTCCCGCAGCCGTCGCCGCAGCCGAGCGGTCAGCCAATCCAAAGCCTTCCAGCGAAAGCACGCCAAAGTGATTCTCGACCAGCGGGATCGCGTAGTCTGGCGCGAAAATCCAATCTTCGAGCGGCGTTTCCGCCCAGGTCGCATTCTCCAGGCTGGCCAGCCTCGGTGCGGCTGCCGCCAGCGGAACGGCGGACTGTTGTCGCGGTTGGTCGAACAGTGGCATCGACGAAGCAAACAAGACTTCGCGCGGGCGCAGCACAAGAAGTTCTTCGCGAATCCGCCGGTCGGCGTCAGCGCCGCGGAATTCGGTGGCACGAAATTCTCCGGTGGACAGATCGAGCGCTGCAAATCCAATCACGTCTTTCGCACTAGCGACGCAGGCCAGGAAGTTATTCTCCTCAGCCCCCAGTTGCGAGTCAGCCGCGGTCCCAGGGGTGACTACGCGCGTCACCTCGCGCTTCACCAGCTTCTTGGCAATTCGGGGATCTTCCATCTGTTCGCAAATGGCGACCTTGAAACCCTTGCGGATCAGCTTGGCAATGTAGCCTTCGGCGGAGTGGTAGGGAACTCCGCACATGGGGATCGCCGCGCCTTTCTCCTTATTGCGCGATGTGAGCGTGATCTGCAGTTCGCGCGCGGCCACCTGCGCGTCTTCGAAGAACAATTCGTAGAAGTCCCCGAGACGAAAGAACAGCAGGGCGCTGGGATGGTCTTTCTTGATCGCGGCATATTGCCGCATCAGCGGAGTGGAAGGCTCGCTCATCGAAGAAAAAGTTTATACCAGCAAGGCATGCAAGTTCGCAGTAGCCGAGGCAGGTGCTAAACTGCGGGGTTTCCCAGGCGATACTCCATTGGCCAAGATTCTTTACTTCGAGTGCAGCAAGTGCGGCGAAAAACTGACCGCCGACGTCGCCCGCAATGTCTGTCCTAAAGACGGAGGGCCGCTTTACGTCCGCTACGATCTCGCGGCGGTTCGCCAGCAGGCATCACGACAATCGGTCAAAGATGGCCCCACAAGCATGTGGCGCTATTCGGCGGTGTTGCCCGACGCGGACCCAGTGACGCTAGGCGAGGGCATGACTCCCATGCTTCCCAGCCACAGATATCCGAACCTGCTGATCAAAGACGAGGGCCTGAATCCGACTGGATCGTTTAAGGCGCGCGGCATGAGTGCCGCCCTCACTATGGCGCGCCATTATGGATCGAAGAAACTCGCTGCTCCCTCAGCAGGGAATGCGGGCGGGGCCCTTGCAGCGTACGCCGCGGCTGCAGGCATCGAGGCCTACGTTTTCATGCCGAGAGATGTGCCGCTCGCCAATCGGCTGGAGGTCGAGGCCAGTGGCGCTCATCTCACTCTCGTGGACGGCCTCATCAGCGATTGCGGGCGCATCGTCGCCGAGCGTAAGGACAAGGAAGGCTGGTTTGATGTTTCGACCCTGAAGGAGCCCTTCCGCGTTGAGGGCAAAAAGACCATGGGCTATGAGGTGGCAGAACAACTAGGCTGGACCCTGCCCGACGCGATCCTCTATCCCACTGGCGGCGGAGTAGGTCTGATCGGGATGTGGAAAGCGTTCGAGGAAATGGAAGAGTTGGGCTGGATTTCTGGAGGGAAGAGACCAAAGATGATCTCCATTCAGGCCAGTGGCTGCGCGCCAATTATTAAAGCATTACATGAAGATAAGAATGTCTCGGAAATGTGGCCCGACGCTCACACGCTGGCGGCGGGACTTCGCGTTCCTAAGGCGTACGGCGACTTCATCATCCTCGACATCATTCGCAAGAGCGGCGGCACGGCGGTCGCCGTGGATGACGATGCCATCATGCAGGGGGTGAAGGAGTTGGCTGCGACAGAAGGCATCTTCGCTTGTCCCGAAGGAGGAGCGGCACTCGCGGCGTATCAAGAACTGCTCAGGAGTGGCTTCCTGAAGGAGAGCGACAAGGTTGTCCTGTTCAATACCGGCTCGGGCTACAAGTATCTCGATACCTTTGCGAACTATTGGGGCGTTGAGGCGTTCACACCGCCAGTCAAGTTGCCTGCATCCAGAAATATCGGTGGCATCATCGGACCTTACTGAGACGTCGGCCAATCTGTCACTCACCCGGCCGACATGCGATATTGAATCCATGTTGTTTGCATCGAGATTGCGAGTGATGTTGTCTTGTGCCGCTGCTCTTGGGCCTTTCATTGCGTTTGCGCAACGGGTCCCAGCGCAGCAGCACGCGACCTTCCTTGGAATGGACCGCAACGACTACCCCGGCGATGCCAACATGCAGTTGTTGCGGAAGACCTTCGCCTTCACTGGCTACTGGCTGAATAATCCTCCCGGAGCTAGCCGCAACACCTGGGCAGGGAAGCGCGCCTCGTTGCAAGCGATGGGCTTCGGATTTCTCTTGCTCTTCAACGGACGCGAGTACAAGGAACTGAAAGACTCAGGCGACGCTGCGGGTGTCGGTGCGCGGGATGCGGCAACGGCGGCACGGACGGCCACGACGGAGGGGTTCCCGAAGAAGGCGATCATCTTTCTCGACCAGGAACAGGGAGGCCGCATGCTCCCCGAGCAACGCGCTTACATTCACGCCTGGATCGATGGCGTCACAAAGGCCGGCTATGGCGCAGGGGTGTACTGTTCCGGCATCGCCTTTCGCGAGTCGAGCAATGTGTCTGTGATCACCGCCAATGACATCCGCGATAACGCTGGTGGCCGAGACATTCATTTCTTCGTCAGCAACGATCATTGCGGGCCGGCGCCTGGCTGCGTGTTTCCCGGTACACCACCTGTCCCAGCTAAGGGCGGAGTTTCCTTTGCCGAAGCGTGGCAGTATGCGCAATCGCCGCGACGCCCCGAAATGACCGCCGCTTGCCGGGCGACTTATGCGCCAGACAACAATTGCTATCCGCCCGGAGTTACACCGAATTCGGGACTTCACATCGATGTCGACTCGGCCAACTCGGCTGACCCCTCGCACGGACGTACCCAGAATTCAAAATGAAGGATGTTGGCTCCATTGAATTCCCATTCCACTGATCAATTCGGCGTATCCGAGCACGAGATTCGGAGCGCCGCCGAACTGCTTCGCCGCGGAAAACTCGTGGCCTTTCCGACCGAGACGGTTTACGGACTTGGCGCGAATGCCCTCGACGCCGATGCGGTCTCTCGTGTCTTTCAGGTGAAGGGGCGGCCCAGTTCAAGTCCGGTCATCGTGCATGTCAGCGAGCAGGAGATGATTGGCAGAGTTGCGTCGTCGTGGCCCGATCGGGCGGGCATCCTTGCCGAACGATTCTGGCCAGGACCGCTGACCCTCGTCGTTCCAAAGACACTAACCGTTCCCGATATCGTCACGGCCGGATTGCCAACTGTGGGCGTGCGCATGCCGGCGCATCCGATAGCTTTGGCGCTGATCGAAGCGGCGCAGATTCCGGTTGCCGCCCCCAGCGCGAACCGTTTTACCCAAGTCTCACCGACCACTGCGGAACACGTGCGGCAGGGGCTTGGACATCTAGTGGATTACGTACTCGACGGCGGTCGGTGCCAGGTGGGAATTGAGTCCACCGTCCTCTCGCTGGTTGATGAGATTCCGGTCCTGCTCCGGCCGGGAGGCATCTCGCGACAGCAAATCGAAGAAGTGATTGGGCTGATCACGTCAGCCGAGCAACAGTCGACTGGGGCGCATCCTTCACCCGGGATGCATCCGCGCCACTATAGTCCACGCACGCCTTTGCACCTCATTCACAACGGACGAGTGCCGGCGCAGGGCGCCGGCGCTTATCTTCAGATTACTTGTCCGCCAGTCGGAAATGTGCGGGAAGTAGTTGCAATGCCGAACGATGCCGACGGATATGCTGCTCAACTCTATGGCGTGCTGCATGCCCTCGACACAAAAGGATACGACTGGATCGTCGTGGAGACACCGTCCCCCAGCGTCGAGTGGGAAGCGGTTCTCGATCGTCTGCGGCGGGCCTCGACCTTGGAAGAGTGACGTGATCGGACTCCTAGGTCGCCCGTGTTACATTCGCACAGCCCCACGAAACTGAAGATGCCCGAAGCCACCCAAACCAAAGCAGCGCCAAGAGAAGCTCCGGCCCAATTGCTGCGGCAAATTGGCCTGTTCGACGCCACCATGATTGTGATGGGTGGCATCGTCGGCGCTGGCATCTTCATCAACCCGTACGTTGTCGCGCGCCAGGTGCACACGCCCATTCTGATTCTTGCCGTGTGGGTTGCGGGTGGTGTGGTCGCCATGATGGGTGCGTTCATCTATGCCGAATTGGCCGCGCGAATGCCCGACGTCGGCGGCCAGTACGCCTATCTGCGTCAGGCGTTTCATCCGGTCGCAGGATTCCTCTACGGCTGGGTGCTCTTGTTGGTTATCCAGACGGGCGGAATGGCGGCAGTAACGGTGACGTTCGCTCGCTATCTACTGGAGCTGACTGGCTGGCCGGTTTCCGAGCGCCTCGTCGCGGTGGCGACAATTGTGCTTCTGACCATCATTAACTGCCTCGGAGTGCGGGCCGGCAGCCGAGTCCAAAGCATCCTGATGCTGCTGAAGATCGGAGCCATTGCAACTCTGGTCCTGGCGGGCTTGTTCCTGATTCGCTCACCCTATCCCTTGCTGCATCCCGTCCTGGATCGCGCGCCCTCCATCGATCTGGTTACGGCCATTGGCGCGGCCATGGTGCCGGTGCTGTTCGCGTTCGGAGGGTGGCAGACCGCAAACTTTATCGCGACCGAGATCAAAGACCCCCAGCGCAACCTTTCCCGTGCTCTGGTGATGGGCGTCAGCGGCGTAATTGTCCTGTACCTCGGAGTGAACTTCGTTTGCGTGCGGGGGCTCGGTGCCGAAGGGCTGGCGGCAAGCACGGTTCCGGCATCTGCTGTGATGCACATGGCGATGGGAAACACTGGCGCGCGCCTGATTGCCTTGGGAATCGCGGTTTCAACGCTCGGATTCCTGAGCCAGTCGATTCTCACGGCGCCACGCGTCTATTTCGCTATGGCGAGCGACGGCCTCTTCTTTAAAGCCGTCGCGCGGGTCAATCAGAAGTCACACGTACCTGTGCTGGCCATCGTCATGCAGAGCGTGCTGACGCTGGTCATCGCGCTGTCGGGCAGCTACGAGAAGATCTTGAACTATGTCGTCTCAATGGATTTCATTTTCTTTGGCCTGACTGGCGCGAGCCTGTTCGTCTTACGTGACAGAGAAGCCAAGTCACCTTTGTCGGCCGACGCAGCAATCGGGAGTTATCGGGTACCCGGGCACCCTTATACCACGGGTGTCTTTGTCGCCATTTGCTGGTTAGTGGTGGCCAATACGATTTACAAGTACCCGGAAAACTCACTGTTAGGAATGGGAATTCTCGCGCTCGGAGTGCCGGTTTACGCCTTCTGGGCGCGGCGCAAACAGGAATTGGAGTAAGGGAAGCGAATGTTGCCACGTACGCAGATGGGTTCGCCCTACATGGAGTTTGCCAAGTTGCGCTCCGGCGCGAAGTACAACCTTGCTACCAGCGGAATCATGAGCTATCCGCTGGCCGACCTACCGGTGCGCATCGAAGACCTCGAGATCAATGGTCCAACAGTCTATGGCTATGCTCCGCTACAAGAACGCTTGGCGCGATACAACGGGGTGCCGCCGGAGTGTGTATTTGCAGCAGCAGGAACGTCGTTCGCGAATCACATGGCCATGGCAGTCTGCCTTAATCCAGGCGACGAGGTGCTGATCGAACATCCAACCTACGAATTGCTGGAGTCGACGGCGTCTTATCTGGGCGCGAAACTCCGGCGGTTCGAGCGGCGCCTGGAAGACAAGTTTCGCATCGATCCAGCGGAAGTCGAACGGCAGATTACTCCGGCCACCAAACTCGTCATCCTTACCAACCTGCACAACCCGACTGGCGCGTATGCCGACGAAGCTACAGTTCGCGCTGTAGGAGAAATTGCGAAATCTCGCGGCGCGCGAGTACTGGTGGACGAAGTTTACCTGGAAGCTTTTTACGGAAACCGGCCGCGCCCGGCATTCCATTTCGGCGATCAGTTTGTGGTGACCAGTAGCTTAACCAAGGCGTTCGGGCTGAGCGGACTGCGCTGCGGCTGGGTGCTCGCCGGCCAGGAACTCGTGCACCGGATGTGGCGCATCAACGATTTGTATGCGGCGACGCCGGCTCACCCTGCCGAATTGCTGAGCGTAATCGCGTTCGATCATTTAGACAAAGTCGCGGCCCGCGCAAAACTCCTGCTCGATGAGAATCGCAGCTCGTTGAATGCGTTTCTCGACGCTAGGGACGATCTCGATTTCTATCGTCCAGAGCAGGGAACAATTGTCTTTCCCAAACTGCGATCAGGCGATGTCGAGGCGTTCATACGGCTGCTGCGCGAAAAGTACGAGACCAGCGTGGTGCCGGGGAAATACTTCGACATGCCGCAGTACTTTCGGGTCGGCATCGGCGGCGACCCAGAGATGACGCGAGCAGGACTGGAGCGCCTCGCTCTCGCGTTGGATGAGTTCCGCCGCGCAGTGTGACCTCCGTATGTTCATGCGGCCACGATTGTTTGTATAATGAATAGCGTGAGGATTCGATCGCACTGAGTGGTGTGCGACGCCTCGCATCCCGTCATTGATGGGCCTGTAGCTCAGCTGGGAGAGCGCCTCGTTCGCAACGAGGAGGCCAGCGGTTCGATCCCGCTCAGGTCCACCATCACCTTTACCATCCCACAATCTCTTGCACTGCGGGCGCCTTCGTGCCCGAGGGTCTGCCGAACTCCGCCTACTGAGATGGAGAAGACGGCGATGTGCTCTTCGCGGGCTTCTTCTTTCCTGCAGGCAACCGAGGTTGGCCTTGCACCTGTGTTTCGTCAACCGCGGTGCCAAGTTTCTCCAGTTCGCCTGCGCACAGTTTGCCTTCCGGAATGAAGTAGAACTCAGTAACTTCGCCCTTAGTTCCACCTTGCCGCGGCTGGATCCGCGCTGGATCGATCTTGGTCGATCCGTCCTTGCTCAGGTAGTACTTGACGTTCGCGGAGCGCCGCGCTGCCAGGCTCGGGTCCTTGGCGGTTTCCTTTTGATCGGTGTAGCCGACGATGACCAAAGTCTCGTTGGGATTTTGCTGCAGTCGGGTCGCGATCTTGTCCAGGATGTCCTTGCAATCGTTATCGACGCGCCACGGCCGCTTCGGGTTCTTGTCAAAAGTGCACTGCTCGCGTGATTCCTCAATGTGGACGCAGGGCGGAGTCACAGGCGCTTTCACGTCGACGCTACAAGTGCTGCTCATGCTCAGTGAACGATCGTCAGTCGCAGTGGCCGTAACCGTAATGGTCTTTCCACCATCAGCGGCATAGGTCGACAATGTAGCGGATGCGCCTGTCCCACTCACCTGCCCGCCGTTCGCGGACCAGCTATAAGTCAAAGGACGCTGATCGGGACTGCTCGCGGTCATCGTTACCACTGCGGACTCGCCAACAGCTATCGTGGACGGACTGATCGAGCAGCTTACGACCGGCGGAAGCGGCGGCGGAGGTGGCCGCTTCACAACAAAGCCGGCGGAACACGTCGCGGAATTCGCATTCCTAATCTTTGGATCGGTGATCGTGGAGCTCACCGAATAGCTCCCGGGCGCCAACCCGGTGGTGTCGATTTCCGTTGCCGGGGTTGTGGGACTCGACACCTTGCCGCCGTTGCTGGTCCATCCGTACGTCAGAGGGTGTTTTGGATTGAAGTTGGTACCGGCGGTAGAAAGTCGTATTGGTTCCCCCGCAAATAACTCGGCCGGTGTTGCTGTAGCGGCACACGACAGCGGCAACGAGCTGTAGCTGCCGAAATTGAACACAACGCCCGCAGCCAATCGCACGCTGTTCCACTGCGTCGGATGAGTGACCGGAACTAGTTGGTTGGACTGAACGGAAACTTGGGTTTCCTGGAATACGTGGCTGTAATGGGAATAAATGTAATCCACCTGCGCCAGGCGAATGGAGAAGCGCGGGGTGACCGCCAGATCCACACCGCCACCGCCGCCGGCCGCGAAACTCCACTCCGTCCCGTGGCAGCAGTCAGGCGACAGATTGGCCGCGCCCACGAATCCGCGAAGGAAGGGCGACAGCTTGTCGTTATGCCACTTGTACTGCACTCCCCCAAGGCCATAACCGGCTGCCGTACTGTTGTCCGACCCGTTCTGAAGATTGGGTGGTGTCGTGCCGCCGAGAAAATGGCCGCTCCCATCGATCAGGAGGCCAAGATTAGGAGCGTTCCGAAAGTAGTAAGTATTAGAAACATCAAAGGCGTTAGGAATCGTGTTGATCTTATAGTCGAGATCGCCCCAACCGTTAGGAACCAGAATGGAGTACCCGCCGAAAATCTCATCTTCCGGCCGACAGGCGTTTTGCGCGAACCCGGCTGTGCCCAAACCACACACAGCGCAACTAAGCGCGATGAGTGCCACTACACCGCGCCGACCCGCGGCAAGTTGCCAAGACATTCTGATCCTCCAGCGGAAGAGGCAAGCCTGCAGCGGCCAATTGCGGCTTAGCGAGATTTTCAGCCACGCCCCCAAGGTCGCTCGGACCGGGGGGCGTGAAGTTTCGACGAAGCGCCCAATCAACAAGAACTGCCGACCGAAGTCAGCAGTCACATTACCAATTAAATTTACGCGGCGAAGCAAGAGTTGCTAGCTCAGTCGCTTGCGCGCCAGCAGACCAGCGAGCCCCGATCCCAGAAGAAGCAGTGTACCTGGTTCCGGGACGATGGTTATGAACTCCTGCGGGTGATTAGGATTGGTGTCGTATTGATTGACCGGCGTATAGAGACCGATCTGGTTGAAGTTGACTCCCGGAAAGCCATTCGCAGCTTCCTGCTGCACCAGGTTCAGCCAGTACGTACCGTTCAGCGGAACGCTGGGGTCAAATATGTGCCACACCGTGAAGTTAATGTCCATCCATTGAGAGTGAGGAGTGACTTCCGTCTGCAATAGCAGCCAGCCGGCCTCCTTATAGAGGGTCAGAGCAGAAGGCAACTGGTTAAAGCGCAGCAGACTCAGATCGCCGGTGCCCAAGTTGGTGAAGTTCGCCTGCCACTGATCGCCCGGTTGGCCGCCGTGGACCCAGTCGTCGCACATCATTGCCGTGAGGTTCCCATTCACGGCAACGGTGTAGGGATAGCCGACTTGCCAACCGCCCGTCTGAAATGCGATGAATGTAAGGTTCGAGGGATTAGCGTTGGCCGTGCTTGCCAGCGCCAGCAATCCGAGCAGAACGATGAACTTTTTCATTTGAAGCCTCTCAGTAACCACCTCTCAAGCCAATAGGCTGTGAGAAGGCGGCTGCAAACCCGCCATGGCGTGCACATCAGTTCAAGAAGAAATCGTATTATGTGCCGATTCATGATCGGTTACAAGCATTTCCCCATGATTCGAGATGCTCTTTGTCAGATTGGGATTCGTCCACTCCAACTCTCGTACCCGATTCATGCTTAGCAGGTGTAAGACATAAGTGCCTGGGCTGCCATGTCGTTGGGACGGCACAGGTCAGTGGACTCCCATCGTCAGCAGTGGGCAATCCGTGGTGGTACCCTAATGGACTGAGTAAATGATTCGCCAAACGAGAGTTGAGAAAATATTGCGTTTACCAGCTCCATCCTGGATGCTGCTCCTATCGGTTCTCCTGTGTTTGGCTGAGGTAGCTCCGTCGCAGGCTAGTCCTGGCACGGCGCTATCGAATCCCGCACAGGCGGTTGAACCGCCAACTGTTACAACTCCAGTAAGGGCGCAGCCAGAGCAGTCGAAAGCCCCAGAAGAAGTCTCTCCGAAAAGTCGGCAAACAAGCTCGCAGCCGTCGTCCAAACCATTGGAACTCACCGACTTCCAGCAGTTTGCCGCGCAATCGTTGGGCTACGCCCTGCCTATTTACGGCGCGGCTCTGTTTGACAATGCGCCAACGACATTCGCACCGGTCGATCGCATTCCCGTCACCTCAAATTATGTGATTGGGCCGGGCGATGAGTTGTTGATTCGCGCCTGGGGGCAGATCGATCTCGACATTCACGCCAGGGTTGACCGAAATGGCACCATATTCATCCCCAAAGTTGGCAATCTGAATGTCTCGGGCCTGAAGTTCGACCAGCTTCGAGGATTTCTCGCGTCACAAATTGGCCGCATCTACCAGAATTTTGACCTGAACGTCACGATGGGAGACCTGCGTTCGATCGACATCTTTGTGGTTGGTCAGGCGCGCCAGCCGGGTAGATACACCGTCAGTTCTCTCAGCACTCTGACGAACGCGATCTTCGCTTCGGGCGGACCGGCTGCCACCGGCTCCATGCGCCGCATTCAATTGAAACGCGGAGCGAGGGTCGTTACCGAGTTTGATTTGTACGATCTGCTGATCAAGGGCGACAAGTCCCACGACGTTTCCCTGCAGCCCGAGGACGTGGTCTATTTCCTCCCGGTGGGACCGCAAGTAGCGGTCGGCGGTCAAGTCAATACGCCGGCCATTTACGAATTAAAGGGTGAAACCACCATGGCTGAAGTCTTCGCCATGGCGGGCGGACTGAACAACACCGCATTCGGCGGCAAGGTCTTCGTCGAAGAAATACAGAATCGTAGTTCTCGGCGCGTTGAGGAAGTCTCGCTTGATGCGGCGGGACTCGCTAGGCCTATGAAGGATGGCGACCTGCTCAACGTGACACCGTTGTCCCCTAAGTTCGAGAACGCCGTTACACTACGTGGCAATGTTGCCAGTCCCGGTCGGTACCCCTGGCACGAGGGGATGCGCATCAGCGACTTGATCCCCAGTCGCGAGTTTCTCGTGACCCGCGATTACTACAAGCAGCAGAACCAAATTACGCTTGCATCCCAGGCTTCCGGAGCCAAACCCTCCGCGGCCCAAAACGACGTCCGTCGTACTTCGCCTGATATCAACTGGGATTACGCCGCCGTGCAACGGATGGACCCCGAAGACCTCTCCACGAAATTAATTCCGTTCAATCTGAGTCGGGCTGTCATTGACCGCGACAGCGCGAACGATGTCCCCTTACGACCGGGTGATATCGTGACTATCTTTTCGCAGTCTGACCTGCGTGTGCCCCAAGTAAAGCAGACTAAATTCGCTCGCCTTGACGGAGAACTCGGTGCGGCCGGAGTCTACCGGGTGAAAGAGGGAGAGCGGCTGCGAGATCTTGTGCGGGAAGCTGGCGGACTGACTCCGTCGGCGTATCTCTACGGCGCTCAATTCAGCCGGGTATCGGTGGCCGCCGACCAGCGAAAGCGATTGGACGAAATGATCGCCGAATCCGAGCGCGCGCTGAACCGAAGGGCCGCGCAACTTGCGACGAGTTCGACCTCGGCTTCGGAATTGGCGTCAGCCAAGGCAAGCATTGAGGCGGAGCGCGCGAGTCTTGATCTCTTGCGGCAAATCAAGCCCGACGGCCGCATTGTCCTGAACCTTCATCCCGATGACACCGCGGTGGACGCCATTCCTGATCTCGCCCTGGAGGACGGCGACGAGTTTTACGTGCCCAGCGTTCCAGCTACAGTGACGGTAATCGGGGACGTCTACAGTCAAGGCTCATTTATTCGCATGCCGGGCAAGACCGTTAATTCGTATCTCCGTAATGCCGGCGGCCCCACGCGTGATGCGGACAAGGGACGGATCTTCATCGTCCGGGCTAACGGCGGAGTTGTGAATAAGGATGCGGCGTCAAATTACTGGATCGGTGGCTTCGATAGCATGGTCCTGATGCCCGGCGACGCGGTGATCGTGCCCGAACAAACGGACAAAGGGTCGTTTGTGCGCGGATTGAAGGACTGGTCGACAATCCTGTTTAACTTCGGGCTAGCGGCGGCAGCGATCAAGGTTTTGAGCCCTTAGGAGTCTTTGTGAAACTCGACCCGGGAATTTGGGTGCGAGAGTGCCACAACCTCAGCAATTCAGCCGCGAAGCGGCGGCTACGAAGTGAGCCCGGGGCGCAAGCCCCGGGTATAGTCGGTAATTGGTCCGAGCCGCGTAGCGGCGACATAGGTTTTCGGGCAGACTCGTAAGTGCAGACGGTTCGCTGAAGCAAGCGGGCCCCGCAGTCGTAGTTGAATTTTCCATGGTCGAATCTCAGTCAGCAGCCGTAAACGATATCGATGCATCCACCAGGTCTGCGGAGGCGGGCCATGCCGACCTGCTTGAAATTCTCCTCGTGCTGGCGCGGGAGAAGAAGCGGATTCTGCAAATCACCGGGGCCGCCACAGTCCTGGCGACGATCATCGTATTCGTAGTGCCGAAAATGTACACCGCGACGGCCACGATCTTGCCACCGCAGCAGAACCAGTCTGTCCTCAGCAGTCTCGTCGGGCAGGTGGGCGGCGCCGCTGCGCTTGATCTCAACGACTTGGGAGTGAAAAACCCCGCAGATGTTTTCGCCGCCATGCTCCAGAGCCGCACCGTGGAAGACGCACTCGTTAATCGCTTCGATCTTCGCAAGGTGTACAACGTCAAGCGATACCAGGATGCGCGCAAAATCCTCGAGAGGCGCAGTGAGATCAATCCCGAAAAGGAGGGACTGATCTCAATCCAGGTCAGCGACCGCGATCCCAAGCGGGCCGCCGACATCGCCAACGCATGGGTCGACGAACTTCACGCCCTGGATCAGAGCCTGGCGCTCACCGAGGCGTCACAACGGCGCGTTTTCTTCGAGCAAAAAATGGCGGCAGAGCGTGAGGACCTGTCGAAATCGGAATTAGCACTGAAGATTTTGCAGGAAAAGACCGGTCTTATTCAGCCCGATGCACAAACGCGAGCACTCATCGGCGCTGTGGCCGAACTTCGGGCCCAGGTAGCAGCCAAGCAGGTGCAGTTGCAGTCCTTGCGCACCTATGCGACCGAGGACAATCCCGATGTAAAGCGGGCGGAACGGGAATTGGCCGAACTGCAGGCACAGTCAGCGAAGATGTCTCAGATGGAGCGTAGTGGCGCCGATCTCAGCGAAGGGAATCTGCAAGTTCCAACGCGCCGCGTTCCAGAAGCCAATCTCGAATACCTTCGGGTGGCGCGCGAGTTGAAGTATCACGAGAGCCTCTATGATTTTCTCGGCAAGCAACTGGAAGCTGCCCGCATCGACGAGTCAAAAAATGCCGTCATGGTACAGGTGGTCGACAAGGCAGTCGAACCGGAGCGGAAGTCCAGCCCGAAACGCCTGCTGATCGTAGCCGTGACCGCCGTGGCCTCGTTCCTTGTCTCTTGCCTTGGAGTGTTGATCTGGGAGGCGATCCGCCGCAAACGGCAGGACCCCAACGAAGGCGCGCGAATCGCGCAGTTGCAACAATACTTACGGAGTTCGAAATAGCCCTTCTATGACCGACTCGATCATCGTTACCGGTGGCGCAGGATTCATCGGATCCAACTTCATTCTGCAATGGGTGGCGCAGGAATCCGCGCCGGTTGTGAACCTCGACTGCCTCACCTATGCCGGCAATGCCGCCAACCTGGCGTCTCTGAGCGGCGATCCCCGTCACGAGTTTGTACACGGTGACATCAACGATCGTTCACTTGTGCAAGGTCTCCTTCGCCAGCACCAACCTTCAGCCGTGGTCCATTTCGCCGCCGAGAGCCATGTGGACCGTTCCATCCTCGGGCCGGATGAATTTATCCGCACCAACATCAACGGAACGTTCTCGCTCCTCACCGAAGCGAAACAGTATTGGGAAGGCCTGGAAGCAGCCCACAAGCAGCGCTTCCGCTTTCTACACGTCTCCACAGACGAGGTCTACGGATCGCTGGGAGAACACGACGCTCCCTTTTGCGAGACCACCAGCTACGCGCCGAACAGTCCCTACGCCGCCTCGAAGGCCGCCTCCGATCACCTTGTGCGCGCGTACTATCACACCTACGGTCTGCCCACGCTGACCACCAACTGCTCCAACAATTACGGCCCCTATCAGTTCCCCGAGAAGCTGATCCCGCTGGTCATTCTGAACGCGCTCAAAGGGGAACCGCTGCCCATTTATGGCGACGGCAAGAACGTGCGCGACTGGCTGTTTGTCGGCGACCACTGCGCCGCCATACGCCGCGTGCTGCATGACGGACGTCCCGGCGAGACCTACAACATCGGTGGACGCAGTGAGCAGCGCAACCTCGAAGTTGTGCGAACCATCTGCGCGATCCTCGACGAGCTGTGCCCCAACTCGCCATCCAAGCCGCACGCGAACCTGATTCGCTTCGTGAAGGACCGCCTCGGCCATGACCGGCGATACGCCATCGACCCGCAAAAAATTGAGCGCGAGCTGGGATGGAAGCCGCAAGAGACGTTCGAGTCGGGTATCCGCAAGACCGTGGCATGGTATCTCGACAACCAGCCCTGGGTGCAAGACGTCACCAGCGGAAGCTATCGCGATTGGATCGACGCCCAATACGTTAAACGCACCTCCGGTAGCGAAGGCGGAGTCCAGTCATGAGCGCACAGAGCACGCCCAAAGGCATCATTCTCGCCGGAGGTTCAGGCACGCGCCTCTATCCGGCCACGCAATGTGTCTCGAAACAATTGCTGCCCGTCTACGACAAGCCCATGATCTACTACCCGCTCAGCGTCCTCATGCTGGCCGGCATCCGCGAGATTCTCATCATCTCCACGCCTCTCGACACTCCGCGCTTCGCGCAGTTGCTGGGCGACGGCGAACGCTGGGGCGTTCATTTCAACTACATCGTGCAGGCAGCGCCCGAAGGCATCGCGCAAGCCTTTCTCCTCGGGGCCGACTTCATCGCCAACCAGCGCTGCGCCCTCGTCCTCGGTGACAACATTTTCTACGGACACAACCTCTCCGGCACTTTACGCACCGCCGCCACCCGCGAGCAGGGTGCCACCGTCTTCGCCTACGCGGTCACCGATCCCGAACGCTACGGGGTTGTCGAGATGGATGCCCATGGCCGCGCCCTAACCCTGGAAGAAAAGCCCAAGCAGCCCAAGTCCCGTTATGCCGTCACCGGCCTCTATTTCTACGACGAGAAGGTCGTCGAGCTGACGCGCAGCTTGAAGCCTTCCAAGCGCAATGAGCTGGAGATCACCGACCTCAACCGGCTCTATCTCGATCGCGGCGAGCTGCACGCCGAGATCATGAGCCGTGGCATGGCATGGCTCGACACCGGCACGCACGACTCGCTGCTCGAAGCTGCCACTTTCATCCAGACCATCGAGAAGCGCCAGGGACTGAAGATCGCCTGTCCCGAAGAGATCGCCTATCGCGCCGGATACATCGACGCCGCGCAACTCGAAGGCCTCGCCGCCGCCCTCGACAATAGCGGATACGGTAAATACCTGCGTGGCATCCTCGAGTCTCCCGGGGGCCCATGACCTCCGCCGCGCCAACCTTCCCGCCCCTCGGCCACGCCAGCCTGCGCATTCCCGCGGCTGCCTTCGAGGTCCTCGCATACCTCACCGTTGTCGCTTCCGCCACTCTCGCCTTCGTCACCGGATGGCTCACCGTCAACGCCGCAGTCGTCATCACCGTGATTCTGCTCTCCTCCCTCATCGTCCTCTCCTGGACACACCTCGGCCAAGGCCGCCATCCCTGCTTCCTCTTCATGTGCACCTTGATGCTGTTCCAAGGCGGCCGCCTGCTCGCCTATTGCCTGGGCGGGATCTCCGACCCTCTTCGGGTTGGCCTGATGTTGCAGGAGCCCTTCGCCGTGCCTCGCGGTGTGTCGGGTCTCGTACTGCTGTGTCTCGCCCTGTCCGCCATCTGCGTGTACGCTCCGTGCCGCTGGAATTTCCGCCCCGTCCCGCCGCCCTCCGCCATCGGAGTGCGCCAGTACTTGCCCTACTTGTACTTGGTCTTCTTTTCCAGCTTGCCCTTCCTGCTCTATAAGAACTATCTCTACTTCCGCTACATTCAGGAGCACGGCGGATACGTCGTCTTCTTCAGCGACTACGGCAACCTCACTGCCAGCGTACCCTTCGTAGTGCGCGTTATGGCGCTGTTGCCGCTACCGGCATTGGTGTTGATCTTTGTGTTTGAGACTCGCAAGAGACTCCTATATCTCGTCGTGACCTTGTATTTTGTCAGTAGCATCGTGCTGCTACTCACCGGCACCCGCATGGGGATCTTCAGTCTGATCCTGACTCTGTGGTACGTGGCTAGAATTAAGTCCGCCAAGCCAACCCGCATCTGGCGTCTCGCCGTGTTGGCTGCCGCGCTCGTCATCGTCGCCAACCTCATCGCTCTTGCTCGCATCGGAGAAGACATCGAAGGCCGCGCCGCGGCTGATGCGGTCGGCTTCATCGCCACACAGGGGATATCTCTCGGCGTTACCGAAGTCGCCGTCATGCACCCTTCTCTCTTTCGCCCGTACGTTTTTTCTTACCTGCTGCACGAGTTGCAAATCGAGTTTGTTCAGGCTGATGTCTCAAATTACTTCCGTGGCCGCCAGTTCGGCTACGACGTCTCCGTCTTCCTCAATCCATCGCTGTTCTCCCAGGGTTTTGCCACCGCAGGGGCTTATATCGGGGAGGCGTATGTCATCGGCGGAGTTCTCGGCGTCATCGTAGTTTCACTTCTGATCGGAGGCGGTCTCCGCTTCCTCTACACTTGCGGCGGCAATCTCAAAGCGCTAGTTTTGGTGGCTTTTGTCCTGCCCCAGGCCCTGTTGCTGCCCCGTGGGTTCCTCATGGGGTGGGCGTCCTCCTTGCTCCGGGCGTTCATCCTGTTGCTGCCGCTCGTCATCGGCTGGAGTCTGTACCAATTCATGACACCAGTGTTCAGGACCCCGCTTGACACGGATGAGAACTCTCTTGCGCGATGATGACGTCAGATTTTCGTTGGTCCTTGCAACCGTGGGCCGAACCCGGGAGCTCGCCAATTTTCTGGCTCATTTGACCGCGCAGTCCTGTCCGCGTTTTGAATTGGTCGTGGTTGACCAAAACCAGGACGAGCGCTTACTCCCAGTCCTCGCGGAGTACTTAGCAAGATTTCCGATCCAGCATCTCCGGTCTGCCACAGGCCTGTCCCATGCCCGCAACGTAGGTCTCAGGTGCACCAGCGGCAACATCGTGGCGTTTCCCGACGACGACTGCTGGTACCCACCTGATTTGCTCGAGCGTGTGGCAAAGGTCTTCGCTGCCAATCCGGAATTCGGCGCAGTCACTGGCAGGCCAATCGACACGGCGTTCTCGCGCTTTCATAAGGTTTCCGGTGCGATCGATAAGCAGAATCTCTTCTTGCGCTGCTCGTCGTTCACGATGTTTCTCCGCAGAAATGTTGTTGATGCAGTCGGGCAGTTTGATGAGGGGTTAGGCCTGGGTAGTACAAGGGGAAGGATTGCAGGAGAAGAAACCGATTATCTTCTTCGCGCCCTCGAAGCCGGGTTTCAACTTCATTTCGATGCGGCCATCGAGGTTTTTCACCAGGAAACACCATTGTTGTATGACGGCAACTTCAACGACAAGGCACGCGGTTACAACACGGCGTTGGGATACTTACTCAGGAAGCATCGGTATTCTCTCTGGTATGCGGCGAAAACGTGGATTCGGGCCTTTGGAGGAATGTGCCTGTCAGTCGTCTCGCTCGACCTTCCGAAGGCGAGATACCACGCCAACGTCTTGGCTGGCCGCGTGGTAGGTTATCTCAGCCAGCGCTAGGGTACGGAGCGAACCAAGTGGAATCCCGGTCAACCAGGTCGTCGTACTTCGCTCAGTTGGCGGGCAAGATAATACGCTTTGGTTCCGGCGAGTTCCTGGCCCGGGTATTGTCCGTCACCGTGGTCATTCTTCTTGGCCACCTCTACGGAGTCGTCATAGTTGGTGTGTACGGCTTGGCCGTGACCGTTATCACTTACCTCGTTCCGGTCACCGATTTCGGACTCAAGCACGTCGGCGCCCGCCTGCTGTCCCGCTTTCCCCGTTCAGCCGCTGAGATCGTGCAGCGGGTGCAGCGCCGCCGCTACCTCATGGCGTCAGCCGCGCTGCCCTTCGTTCTGCTCTATGCCGCGCTCGCGCGCCTGCCTCTAGAGTTCAAGGTTTTCCTTCTCGTCTTCTCCGCCATTGGTACGCTCTACGCCTTCTCCCTCGACTGGGCCGCCTGGGGCAGCGAGAACCTGCTTCTCGCGGGAATGGTCAAGGCCGTCATCCCCGCCTGCCTGCTGATCAGTCTTGTCATCTCCCTGCGTTTCGGTCACCTGCTCGCGTGCTTGGTTCTCGGCAACCTCGTTGGATACATCTTGCAGAGTTGCATCTTCTACCTTTGGTGGCAGCGCCACCGCCGCCCCATCGCCGAACCCAACCAGGGTGTCACCGAGATTGCCGAATCTCTAGAGTGGCGGCGCACCAGCGTCATGGGGTTCGCCTGGATGACCAACCTCGCCTTCAACAGCGTCGACATGCTCATGCTGGGCGTGCTCTCCAATCCCCAGCAGGTGGGACTCTACAGCGCTGCGTACCGCATCATCAATCAGGTTTTCATCGCCTACTACCTTTTGACTGGCGTGCTTTATCCCCAGTTTGCGCGCCAGGACCCTTCCCAGCGGCGAGCCATGCTGCGCCCCAGTGTCTTCTTGCTGCTGATTGCCGTTGGTTCGGCATTGGCTTTTCCTGTGGCGTATTTCCGGCAGCCGCTGCTTGCCATCGTCTTCGGAAACCCCTTCGTGGCTGCAGCCCCCTTGTTGCTGTTGCTGGCCTGCTGCATTCCGCTCGACTTCCTCACTTCGTATCTGAGCAATGCCTATCTCGCGTGGAACATGGAGCGCCATATGCTAAAGTGCGCCTTGCTTGCCGCAGGGACCGATGTCGCACTCAACCTCTACGGAATCCCCCGCTATGGCGCGATGGCCGCCGCCGTCAACACCGTAATCTCCTACCTCGTCCTGCTCAGTGCCCTCACCTTCGCTGCTCGCCACGTCTCTCGCAGTGGCGACGCCGTGCCGCAAGAAGCCTAGGCCGAGCTGAGCACTAGCTTCCACAACTCTGACCAGTTCCGCGCATAAGGCGGATCGATCGCCACATCGGGCGCACCATCGAAGATTGCTTCACCCGTCGCGGCTCGCATCATCAAGTCCGCCAGGGCATTGGCGTCTTGCGGGTCGAAAAACCGGACTTGGCTATGACCCGCTGCGGTTTCGTGCGCGTAGGGCATATCGGCTAGCAGCATCGGCTTGTCGAACCCACGGAATTCGCTGATGGGCAGGCCCCATGTTTCCAGCCGGGAAGGGAACATCAGGCAGTCGGCCTCACTGTATAGCTCAAGGATTCGCTCGCGCGGAACCACGCCTAGCCAGCGGACTGAACGCACGTCATCGAATTCCTTCACCACTTGCGCGGCGTATTTATTTACAGCCGCAGAAAACGTAATCCACAATTCAAACTGGTCAAAGCCTCGGCTCTCCAGAATCCGCGCCGCTTGCAGACACAATTCCGGATTCTTGTAGGTGCGCGGAAACATAGGGTAGAAAAAACTGTACGGCCTCCGCATTTCGGGGTCGGTGTTTGCTGCCCAAGCGTTTGATACATGCGATTCTGGGTGGGCGACGATGACGTTTCGGGTCCCGTATAAACGCCTGAACTCTTGCCGCATCCAGTCCTGCTGCACGATCACATATTGGTTGGCATGGATGTTGATCCGATACAGATACCGGTAAAAAAGCGAAAACATTCCGAATCTCCAGTCCAGGAAAAATTCGGAGAGCGTGGGACGGTAGAAAGGCGAAGCGTTCTGGCAATACACCGCTCGAACGTCTGCAGTGACGTTGGGTGTCATGTCGTGCATTGACACCCAGACTTTCGGGTTCAATTGCGCGCTGAGTTTTTTCGCAGTCCAGTACTCGAACCGAACACGTGCCAGCCATGAATGCATGATTTGGGGGAACTCGATGTAAGTCACCCCGGCTGTGTCATAAAGATCGCGGCTCTTCACAAGGGCCACGATTTCATATCGGTCGCTGTATTCCTCCGCCAAAGACGCCAGCGCATCCCGAAAAATGGACAGCGCGCCTGCCTCCCTGACGTTCACGCCCGAAACCACGATTTTTGGTTTCATGTTGTAAGTCGTAATTCACGCTATCCCAATCGATGCGAAGACGCTACCTCCATCATTTCAGCCTGCTCCTGTTGTAAGCCTGTGCGCCGAGAACTGGCGGTCTACCGCGAATTTGAGGGACAGCCATCCGATTGCTCAATCCGTTCCATTTCGGGACAAAGACTGCGTTTTTGACAGCGGAGCCGCTGATTTCGCGTGACACGATCCGTTTCAAAGCTTATCCATAAAACTGGGATGTCTTGTCTTGAACCACGAGTGCGCGCAGTTCAATGTCTGCTGGCTTCTGGCGCAATTCGAGACATCAGGAGCACTTGAAGTGGTTTCAAAGAGGGCTTATTCGGGGGCTGTTTTTCGCCATGCAGTGGAAAAGACGACCTTTTTGCCGCCTAAGTCTTGTGTTATGAATATTTTACTTATAACCCTCAAGGGCTCAAGTATTTACGCAGAAATCTGCGTAGCCTTTTGATTCTAAGGATTTTCGGAGGAGGGGGAGGGGTGCACACCTAGCCACAAAACACGATAAGAACCAAGGGTTCTTCTGCGCCTAGTCACCGGGGTTCGCGCGGCATCCGTAACCCTTCGCGCGTTACGGATGGGTTATTGGCCGAGGCGTATACGGCAGACTAGACTTGCTTGCACTCCCCTCATTGCTTAGTGATGCGCGGAACGGACTCTGGCCTCGTACCGTGAATGGATTTGAGTACCAGACCGCATGGACGAGGCTAAGGGCATGACCGAGTCGTTGCTGGATTTGACGATCATCATCGCGAACTACAACACTCGCGAACTATTGCAAAGCTGTATCGAATCGGTTTACGAGCACACTCAAGGGATCAGCTTCGAAGTCATTTGCGTCGACGACAATTCCCCCGACGGCAGCGCCGACATGGTAGCGGCATTGTTTCCGCAAGTGATTCTCTTCCGCAATGCGGAACGCCTGCTATACGCCAGGAACCATAACATCGGGATGAGAGCGTCCCGCGCCCGCTACGCGTGTCACCTGGATAGCGACACCTTGTTGACCAGCAATGCGCTTGCCGCCTTGGTCCGGTTCATGGACGAGCACCCCGAGGTCGCGGCTTGCGGTCCGAAGCTCCTCAACGCCGACGGATCGGTGCAGCACTGCATTCGCGGTTTTACGGGCGCCGGTACCTTCGCGCTGCAAGCCTTGAACTGGCACCGGCTGTTTCCCGCAAGCCGCGTAATGAACCGCTACTACAATACGGACTTCGACTACTCCCGCGCACAGCAGGTGCAGAGCATCGGCACCTCGGCCTACATTGTCCGCCGCTCCACTTGGGAGCAGGTTGGCATGTTCGACGAGCGCTTCGGGCAGTTCATGGTCGACCTGGCGTACAACTTCACCCTCAACAAGCGGGGATATCGGGTGTACTACACACCCTGCGCCGAGGTCATCCACTACGGCAGCCAAAGCATTCGGCAGAATCCGGTCGGCGCGCTACGCGATGAAACCGAGGCTTTCGTACTGTTCAACGAATCGTACTCGTACTTCCGGCAGAACTGGTTGTTCAAGCGATTGGTCCGGACAGCCTTACGGATCCGCCTGTACATACGACTCCTGGAGCATCACGCCCGCGCAGAAAAAACTGTCGTCAAGGGGCCGGTTGCGGTTTATGGCCGGCGGGGCGTCGAGCCGATCGCCGTGCGGTCCAGCGAAGAATTTTGAGCTGAGTAGTTCTTCCAGCGAGGCCGGCGCAGGACTCGGCCCACAATGCGCCAGAGACGCATGAATGGCGCGCGCACCAGCCACCAGACCGAACCTGTCTTCAGCATGCGTTTCATTCCTCGCGTCAACGTTTTCCAATGGCGCATTTCTTCCAGCGCCAACGCAGTAGAAATACCCGCAAGCCGTGCAGCGGTTGCCTCGCTCGGAAGTTGTTTGCCCCAATCCTCAACGAGCGACAGAGTTTCCTCCAGAGACTCACCCCGGTAAATGCGCGTCATGTTCCCGGGATGAATGCGATAACGGCAGACGATTTCCTGCACCGCGCGCGCAGAATATCGTCTGGATATCGCAAGATATAAGAAGTAATCAGGAGTGATCTGAATCTCTGCGGGAATACTACCGATCTCCTCGACGGCAGATCGCTGAATCAATGCCGAACTCATAGCGATGAAGCAGCCCTTGTTGAGCAGCTCGTCGAAGATGTTGCCTTCTGGAAGAGGAGCAAACTCGTGAAACGCATCGTAGTCTCTTTGTCGCTCATTCGGAGAGAAGGCCACAGTTCTTCCGTAAACCAGGCCCACTTGCGGTGAATCGGCGAGCGCGACCTGGAGTTCCAATTTGTGCGGCAGCCAGATGTCGTCCTGGTCCAAAAACGCCAGCCATTCTCCCTGAGCTTGGCGCATAGCCAGATCGCGCGCTTCTCCGAGCGAAGTATCGTGTGGCGAGAGAAAGTAGCGGACGCGGGAATCGGCAAATTCGGCGACAATCGCCGCGCTGTTGTCAGAGGAACAATCGTCCCATACGATCAGTTCCCAGTCGCGATATGTCTGGGCGAACACACTCTCCAGGGCCGCGCGAAGCGTGGCAGCTCCGTTGCGTACGTTCATGATGATGCTGACAGTCGGCATAGTTGCCCGGAGAGGACAAACGATCAGACAGTATAGCCGGAGGTTGCCAATACCAACGCTGCTTCAGACGGCCTATCGCCGGTGGCTATCAGTCGCGACGGGCTCGATTGGCCCAGGCGATACACGCGCTTGGCCGAGCGTCTTCCACATTGGAGGTCGCACTGTTCTTCGCACAAGGTGAAACACGAAATAGAAAGGCCGCAGCACTTGCGACATGACCGACCCCTGCGTCAACAGGCGCCGGGTTCCACGAAAAAAGGTCTGCGGGTGGCGCATCTCCAGCAAGGCGATCGCAGTGGAGTGACGCCTTTTACATTGCGCGAGGACCTCAGGCGCCACTTCGTCCTGCCACATGTCCATCAGACGAAGTGCTTCTTGCTGCACCTGCATCGCCGTAGTGCGCGAGGAGTTGTCCGGGTGCATGCGATAACGGCAGATGACCTGCTGCACGGCCGCCACAGGAAAGCGACGAGCGATCGCCGTGTACAAGTAATAGTCCGGAATGATGCTGATGTCGTTCGGAATGCCACCGATGGTTTCGATGGCTGATCGGCGGAACATCGCGGAACTCATGGCGATGAAGCATGAGTCGGTGAACAGTTGTGAGAAGATGTCGCCTTCGGGAAGATAGGAATATTCGTGGGCCTGGTCGTAGTCGCGCTCAGATCCGCCGGGATAGAAACGGACAGTCCGTCCATAGACGAGCGCTGCCTCGAGCCTTTCGCGCGCCAGCGCTAGTTGGCACTCGAGTTTGTGCGGCAGCCAGATATCGTCCTGATCAAGAAATGCAATCCACTCGCAGCGGGCTAGGTCGATAGCCTGCTGGCGTGCTTGACCGAGAGGGATTTGCCGGTCAGAGCGGAAATAGCGGATACGTTTGTCGTCGTAGCCACCGAGGATGTTGGCGCTGTCGTCGGTTGAGCAGTCGTCCCAGATTATGAGCTCCCAGTCGGCGAAGGTCTGGGCGAGGACGCTGTCGATGGCCTCGGCAATCGTGGCGGCGCCATTGTACAGATTGAGAATGATGCTGACCTGGGGCATTTCCAAGGGAAGTATAGCGAAGCCGCAGGGAATCGAGTTTCTGCCAAGCCGCGAAGCGGCGCTCCACCCAATGCACATCATTCTTGTAGAATCCGGGTAGCCGAGAACAGTTCATGGACCCCAAGCCGCCGCAGAGCGGAGCCTCCCACGCCATTTACGAGAAAGGAAATCTTCCGGCGATCGCGGGTGGAACGCCTGTACGTTCACGACAGAATCGCATCATCTTCGGTGCGCCTTTACTTGGCGAAGCGGAAGTTGCTTCAGTTACGGAATGCATTCGTAGCCGCTGGA
>Ga0070766_10000170_pt1 | contig 26284 bp, 24 predicted proteins | sample HubBroMetageWFT6_FD_69782 | JGI IMG/M metagenome (GOLD analysis project Ga0070766, IMG submission 69782) | Warmed and freeze-thawed soil microbial communities from the Hubbard Brook experimental Forest, New Hampshire - Hubbard Brook CCASE Soil... | ecosystem: Environmental > Terrestrial > Soil...
ATCGGCCTGATGAACATTCAGTACGCGATTCAGCGGGACAAAGTGTTCGTCATCGAAGTCAATCCTCGAGCCTCGCGCACCGTGCCTTACGTTTCAAAAGCTACGGGCGTGCCTCTTGCCAAGATCGCCGCCCGCCTCATGACGGGCCGCAAGCTGCGTGACTTCCTCCCTGAGAACGTCGAGCGCGGTACCGACCTCGACACCGGAAGCTTCTACTACGTGAAGTCGCCGGTATTCCCTTGGGGCAAGTTTCCCGGCGTCGATACCGTGCTCGGTCCCGAGATGAAGTCCACTGGCGAAGTCATGGGAGTGGCCGACACCTTCGGCGAAGCATTCGCCAAGGCTCAGGCCGCAGCCGGACAAGTCCTGCCGACCTCGGGACGCGTCTTCCTCAGCGCCAACGATCGCGATAAGCCGTTCGTAGCCCATGTCGCGCAGCGCTTCGCCGAACTCGGATTCAGCCTGGTCGCAACTCACGGTACTGCGAAAATTATCGAAGACGCCGGCCTGCAAGTCGAGCGCGTGTACAAGGTGAAAGAAGGACGCCCCAACGTGGTCGATCTCATCAAAGGCGAGCGCTTGCACCTCATCGTCAACACGCCTCACGGCATCGATCCCTGGTTCGACGAAAAAGCAATCCGTCGCGCAGCCGTCACCGCGCGCATCCCGACCATCACGACACTGTCGGCAGCACGTGCAGCTTGCGATGGAATCGCAGCCCTGCAACGCGGAGACTTGAAGGTCTATGCGCTGCAACAGTTGCACGCCGAGCGCGCCGCCGCCGCAAAGTAGGGAAACCGCGGCGCTTATGTCAGGCCGGCGTCAAAGCGGGGTTTTGAAGGGACACGGCTTCAGCCGCGCCGTAACCGCGGGTGAAGCTAACCGCACACTCACCGCTGCTGCTCGCTCTTTCCTCGACGCGGTCGCGCTGACCTTTGCTGATCCTGATCACTCAGCGGAAGAGGAGCGGGAGATCGGTAGTGTCCTAAGTTGAAATCCTCATGCATGAGCAGCGGCCCTCAGCGTGCTACGAATCCAGTCAGAGAGTATCTGCTTGCTGGCCTTGGCTGCCAGCGTCACTGCTTTCAGATCGTCAGCCGTCAACCGGACTTGCACAGTTCGCCCTTTGGCTTCTCCCTTTGGGAGTTTCGGTCTGCCGACTTTTCTAGGCTTCTGCTGATTCGCCACTCTTGAACTCCTGCAAGATCGCTGCCTTGACCGCCATGACTGCCGAAGTCACAGGCGGGATGTGTAGCACGGCTATCTGCCGCCGTGGTTTCTTCGGGTCGTCCGTATCGTGCGCCCATGCGTAAGCCCTGGTCGCCTTTGGGTGGCCGCTCAGATCGAACACTTCAACATTGCCATCCCAGACCGTCTGGCCGCCGAACACTTCTTTGACTGGCACGGTTTCGACGTGCCTTGATGCAACGCCGTGCATCCTCCAAATTGCGTCTTGTAATTCCTTGATGTAACTCACGCTGCCGTGGCCTCAACCAAGTCGCCAACTGTCCAGAAATCCCGCTCGACTCCCGCTGCCATTGCCGGAGTACAGCGCAGCGTATTGTGACGCTTCACAAAGTTGTAATAGGCAAAGTGCAGCCCGACCGCTGCCTCGAAGTTCTCACGCTTCTTGCTGAAAGCCAGCGTTAAGCGAGTCAGGCGGCGCATGTGCAGCCGCGTGGTGGCGTTCAGGCGTTCCACATAGCTGGTAGAAATCAGCCGCTCATCGGGGTTTCCGGTAACGACTTTCTTTTCGGATGAAACAAACTCAGGCGCGCTATAGCGGCGATTGTCGCTGACTTCTTCGCGTCCATAGGTCTTGACGATTTGCGCGAAGTCTACGTCCGCGCCAAATGACTTCTCAATCGCTTCCACGTAAGCTCTGAGGCCATCCGTAGAGATTTGAACTCGATTCCTCATCCGGCTTGCCACGTCCTGCACAAAGGCATTTGCTGTGGCGGTGTCCCGACCGCCAACCTTGAAAGCGGGAACCAGCTTGGTTTCAGCGTCAATCGCGCAGAATGTCCAAACGCTCCCAACTGCCCTATCTTCTGGACGGAGGTTGCGGTCTTTCTTCCCTACGAAGCCCCAAATCTCATCCAGTTCTAGGCGGTTACAGGGCAAGTCGCGCATCTTGGCATCCATCAGGGCGGTGCATCCATGCCCGACTTTCACGCCGAGCCGCATGATCGTATCGCGGTGAACTCCGGTAATCCGCTCAATAGAACGAATGCTGGAACCCTCTGCCAATGCGCCGATTACCGCGATTTGCTTGTCGGCACCGAGTACGTTTGCCATGTGTATTACTGTATTACGTAAATTGAAAGTCGTCAAGTGTTTTTGTGTTACAATTTTTGCGTTATGCTGAAAATGCTGGGGATTGCCGCTGTATTTGGAACACTCTTGCTTGGGTGGCCAAGCGTGTCCGAAAACCAGCAAAGTACACCCCATACAGTAAGTCATGACCCCAATAACAGTGCGCGGCCAATCCCACCAACGCATGTCGTTATCGACCCACCGCTGCCCACCGCTGCCAGCAAGGCAGAAGCCTCCAATAGTCAAACTCAACCCCCAGAGACTCCTCTGCCAAGGTTTGAACGTCCCGAGTGGGTCATCGTATACATCACGGCAATCTACGCGCTGATTGCTTGGTGGACTCTGAGAGCCATCAAGAGGCAAGCTGACACGATGGAAACGCAGGCCAAAGATGCTCGAAAGTCCAGTTCTGAGGCTGCTAGGGTTGCGACGGAAACCCTTGAGGAAATGAAGCTTCAAAGATCGCAAACAGTCAATGCGATGAATAAGCAAGCCTATGAGATCAGTGAGCAAACGAGCATCCTGGCGAGCTCCGTTAAGGCCGCTCAAACCAGCGCCGATGCTGCGAAATTGAGCGCCGAATCCACCTTGGGGCAGTTCCAAGCAATGAAGGCAAAGGAGAGGGCTAGAGTCTGGATAGGGATTGACGGCGATCTGAATCTGGGCATGGGTCCATTTGCTGTCCCTGTAGCTTACGTGGTAACACAAACCGGCCCCACCGATGGATTTGTTTATGCATCTTTCGCCAAACTTGTGGTTTCGGATGTTCACCCAGAAGTTCCTCTGGATTCCGGTATTCATTCCATTGGGATTCCTAGCAGGGTTGCGCCGCAATTTGAGAAGAAAATAGGAAACCCGTTCTTGTACAGCTTTAGCAGGGAGGAGATAGAGAGCATCGAGGCCAAAACCGCGAGCGCGTATTTCATGGCCTCGATTAACTACTGGGACATCTTCGGAGACCCGCACGAAACGTCCATTATGAAACAGTGGAGGATCACTGACCATAAAAACATAGGGGGATATGGCAACTTCGCCTATTGGACCTCTTGTGGCCCCCCAGAGGCTAACCGGGAAACATAGCGCCAGCAACCAAATTAGGACACTACCGGGAGATCACAGTCGGATTGAGTGTCCGGCAGCGACTCGTGCTAGTGTCGCATTGCCAGCGCGGGGAACGCACTCGCATCATAAGCGCGCGAAAAGCAACCAGGAAAGAGCGGATTCGATATGAAGAAGGCATCGACTAGAAAAAAGAGTGATGGTCTACGCCCCGAGTACGATCTGGCACGCCTCGGCGCAGGCGTTCGCGGTGTCTTCTTATTCCCAAGCCGGGTTTTAACCCGGCGACACTACTAGACCTGACAACCGACAACTGACCTGTAAAACTGCCGCGGCTTTAGCCACGTCATAAAATCCCTGCCGCACTCACTTCCTTCCAGCCTTCTTACCCTCCCGAGCCTCCTTCGCCCCACCGCCTTTAAGCTCCCTCTCCCAGGCGGAGAACGCTGCTGTGAGCGCTTTCTGCAGCGTCATGCCCTGGCTCGCAGCCAGTGTCTTAATTCGCCGTTTCTCTGCTTCTGAAATCCGTGCTTGAAACAAATAACTTCTCTCTTCTGGCACTCCTGACCTCCTAAGCCATACTTGTATGAAGAGTATGACACGACTTTGAGACTCGGGTGGCCCATCCCGCCTTCTTTTGGCGGGGTGGATGTTTCCCTTCCAATCGCGAAAAATCAACGCGACCCAATCCGAATCCACGACAACTTACTTACTGACAACTTGCGCCCATCACATCCTCCTGTGACCTACGTCCTTTTCCGCTACTACTCACTCACGTAGAACCTTCGTGCGGTGAGGCGAGGGCTAAGTGTCACTTGCGCGTTATGCCTGTGATCCAAGCATTGAAAGTATTGCTAGTATTTGTATTGGGAGTATTAAAAGTATTTGCCACGAAACAGCCAGTAAACTGCACAAACCAAAGATGTTTTCCGTTGTTTCTCCTCGCAGTTGCTGTTCGCGGCGCTCTAAGTAGGGAGGGGGTACCAATGCCACAACCCGCAAGATATTTGCTTCAGCTTCGCCTTACCGACCCGCAAAGGCGCCGCATCAAGTCCATCGCCGCCAAGCAGGGTTTGACCCTGCAGCAGGCGGTCGTCGAAGCCTTCGACACTTGGGCGGAGAAATTGCGTGCCGGTAACCCCGCTGGCGCACCAGCAAGTAAGCCGAACCGGTCGGCAGCTCCAATTTCCGAACCTGGTCCCGAACCCGCTTCCTGGGCATGGCTCAAGTGGGCTCTCCACTTGGATTGGGCGAAATGTCCCGAGGTGGAGCTCCTGGGGGACGGTGTCAACCGAGTGTGGGTCCTCCAAGCCACAGATGCTCCTCTCACCGAGGTGTTGCGCACCGTCGCCGAGGGCGAAGCGTTGCCCGAGGTCGCTGAAATTTTCGGCTTGGAGATGTCGCAACTGGCCAAGGTCGTTGAGTTTGCGGCAGCGGCCACCAATCCAACGCGTTAGACTGATCACAGTCGACGGACCACACTGACATGTTCTTACACGGAATCTTTCCCCCCATCACCACCCCGTTCTACCCGGACGGCAAGATCTATCACCGCAAGCTCGAGCAGAACGTCGAGCACTATTCGCGCACGCCAACCGTGGGCATCGTGGTTCTCGGGTCCACCGGCGAGGCCATCCTGCTCAGCGATGAAGAGCGCCGCGAAGTCCTGAAGACAGCCATCCACGCGGCTGCGAACGAGAAGGTCATGATCGCCGGCACAGGCGCCGAGTCCGCGATCGACACGCTGCGCCTCACCGAGTATGCCTACGAGATCGGGTACGACGTCGCCATGGTGCGCACCCCGCACTACTACAAAGGACAGATGGCCAACCCGCAAAACATGCTGGCCTTCTACCGTTTCGTCTGCGACCGTTCGCCCCTGCCGGTCATCATCTACAACTTCCCACAGGCCACCGGCTACGACATTCCCGCCGAGCTGGTCATCGAGCTCGCCGAGCATCCCAACCTCATCGGCATCAAGGAGTCGTCGGGCTCCATCGAGAAAGTACAGAAGATGGTCGAGGGCACGCGCCATATTCAGCGCAAAGCCACCGTCACCGAGACGTTCACTGCCGTAACCGGACGCATGCTGCAAGCTGCCGCAGCTCCCGCCACTGCTGATGGGGGAAGCTTGGTTGCCATCGGAGGTCTCGCGGAAAACACTGCTCCGAAGCCCTCGTCGGCTGCGGTCAAAGTTGTCGGCTCGCTGAAAACGCGCCAGAAAGAGGTGGGATTCCAGGTACTGGTGGGTGCGGCCCAGAAGCTCGCTCCCTCGCTCGACGCCGGAGCGGTAGGCGCCATCCTGGCCTTCGCCGACTGCGCTCCCACCGCTTGCTACGAGATCTACGCCGCCTGGAAAGAGGGAGACATGGACCTCGCCCGCGAGAAGCAGGAGCGGATCGCGAAGGCTGCGGTTCGCATCGTGGGAGAACTCAGCATCCCGGCCGTGAAGTACGCGATGGACTTCAACGGCCTCTATGGAGGCCCGCCGCGCTTGCCCCTATTACCTCTTACGGCCGACCAGAAGGCTGAGGTCGAGAAGTTGCTGGCGAACATTCGGAACTAGATTTCTTCTTCACTCAGAATGGCGCACGCAAAAAAACCCATCCATCAAGAAGTGGTTACCTCAATTCTCAGCGGCGGGTTGTGATTCATATCCACAGTCGCTGAGACGGCTGCCAGCGACGGGATGATGGCGTCGGCGGTGGAGAGTTCGTCCTGCGGGTAGGTGGTGGGGAGGGCGATGACGGTGGCTCCGGCGGCGTGGGCGGCGCGGATACCGGAAGGGGCGTCCTCAAAGACCAGACAGGTGCGGGGATCGAAGCCGAGGGCTGCGGCTCCGGCGAGATAAGGCTGGGGATCGGGCTTGCCGCGGGTGATGTCGCTGGCGGTAATCATGGTGGGAGGGATGGGGAGTCCGACAGCGTGGAGGCGGGTGGCGGCGAGACGGCGTCCGCCGGAAGTGACGATGGTGTAGCGGTCGGGCGGGAGGGCGGCGAGCAGGGCGCGGGCTCCGGGCAGGACCTCGAGGCCGGCGACGTCGGCGATCTCGGCTTGCTCGATGAGTTCGGCCTGGTGAGGGGCGTCGAGGTGAGGCGCGACCAGGCGGACGGTCTCGACGGTGGGGCGGCCGTGTCCGATGTGGACGACGTAGGCGGCGTCGAGGTGGTGCTGGTTGGCCCAGGCCGTCCAGATGCGAGTGCCGCAGGGAGTGGAGTCAACGAGGACTCCGTCGAGATCGAAGAGGATGGCGTTGACGTGGTAAGTGGGCACGTGGATAGTTTCGCAGAGGCGAACAACCGCAGGCAAAATACTTTGCGCACGCTGTTTGTGATTCCGTAAAACAACTGAAATTCTGACGCGCGCTTCCGCTATATTGGCAGGGATGCCGTCGCTTGCACTTTCAGACCTGATTGGCGCGCCCGTGTACGATCCGTCGGGCACCTCGCCCGTGGGAAAAGTGCGCGAGGTCGCGCTGGTTCCGCAGGAAGATCCCAACCGGGTTTCGGGATTCGTGGTGAAGACGCGTCATGGCGTACGGCTGCTGGCGATCAAGTCAGTGGAATCGGTGAATGGAGGCGTGCGCGCTGACAGCATGGCGGCGGATTGGACTCCGTACGCGAGCGGCGAAGGTATGCTGCTGCTGGAACGCGACCTGCTCGACCAGCAGATCATCGACGTGCATGGCCGCAAGGTCGTGCGGGTGAATGACGTCGATATTCACGAAGAGCTGGGACACGAGCACATTGTGCTCAAGCTGGCCGCGGTGGATGTGGGCGCGCGCGGGGCGATGCGGCGGTTGCTGCGGGGAGTGGTTCCGTCAGCGGCGCTGCGCGCAATGATGGAGCGGATTCCTCCGCGGATGATTCCGTGGGAGTTTGTGGACCTGATTGAGACCGATCCGGCGCGGCGGGTGAAGTTGAAGATTTCGCTAGACAGGTTGGCGAAGCTGCATCCGGCGGACATTGCCGACATTGTGGAGGAACTGGCTCCGACGGAGCGGGAGGCGGTTTTCGAGACGCTGGACGAAGAAGTCGCCGCGCAAACGCTGGAGGAAATCGATCCCAAGATGCAGGTGTCGATCCTCAGCTCGCTGGATTCGGACCGGGCGGCGGACATTGTCGAGGAGATGGATCCGGACGCGGCTGCCGATTTGCTCGGGGACATGCCTCCGGAGGCGACGCAGGAAATTCTGACGGAGATGGAGCCGGAGGAGCGCGCGGAAGTCAGCGAGCTGATGACCTTCGAGGAAGACACGGCCGCGGGGCGCATGACGACGGAGTACATGGCGCTGAAGGCGGGCGCGAAGGTCTCGGATGCGATTGAGATGTTGCGCAACTTTGAAGGCGGCGTGGAGAGCGTGAGCACGATCTACATTATCGGCGATCGGGAGAAGCTGCTGGGGACGGTTCCGCTGGCGAAGGTGGTGTTGGCGACGCCGGAGACTCCGCTGATGCTGCTGAGCTCGCGACATATGCACACGATCCACCCGGGTGCCGATGAAAAAGAGATTGCGCAATTGTTTGACAAGTACAACCTGCTGACACTGCCGGTCATCGACGAAGAAGGCGTGCTGACGGGCGTGATCACGGCGGATGACGTGATCAACATGCTGCGGGCGAAGCTGTAGGCAGTTGTCAGTGGGCAGTTGTCGGTTGTCAGGAAGACTCGCTCAAAGCTCGCTTAGCGGCTCGGTTCGAAACGTGGCGCAACTCGGCGCAGGCAGTTATTCTGGACGGTCTTCACTATCGCACCTAAAACTCCGGTGTCATGTCTGAAACGCGTCGTCTGAAAGTCTGGAGAATACGCTTGCTGATGTTCCTGGCGGTGATTGGGCCGGGGTTCATCACGGCGAACGTCGATAACGACGCGGGGGGGATTTATACCTACTCGGCGGCGGGTGCGCAGTTCGGCTACCTGCTGCTGTGGGTGATGATCCCGATGACGATCGCGCTGGTGGTAGTGCAGGAGATGTCAGCGCGCATGGGTGCGGTGACCGGCAAGGGACTGAGCGACCTGATCCGCGAGGAATACGGCTTTCGTATCACGTTTTTCATGATGTTGGGGCTGATCATCACCAACTTCGGGAACGTGGTGGCGGAGTTTGCGGGTGTCGCGAGCAGTCTAGAGCTGTTTCACATATCGAAGTACATCAGCGTTCCGCTTGCAGGGCTCGTCGTGTGGCTGATGGTGGTGAAGGGGACATACAAGAGCGTCGAGAAGGTATTTCTGGCAGCGTCGTTCTTCTATTTTGCCTACATCATCGCTGGAGTGATGGCGGGCCCGAGTTGGCGGGAGGCGTTTGTGGCGACGTTCAAGCCTCCGCATCGTTCGGCGTTCCACGATTCCGCATATATCTACATGGTCATTGGCGTGATCGGGACGACGATTGCGCCGTGGATGCAGTTCTATCTGCAGTCGTCGATCGTGGAGAAGGGAATTACCGCTCGCGAATACAAGGCTTCACGCTGGGACGTGATTCTGGGCTGCCTGTTTACGGACATCGTGGCGTGGTTCATTGTGGTAGCGTGTGCGGCGACGCTGTATGCGCATGGCGTGCGGCAGATTCGCGATGCCGCCGACGCGGCCCAGGCGTTGCGGCCGTTAGCCAATGAGTTTGCCTACATTCTGTTTGCGGCCGGGTTGTTCAACGCGTCGCTGTTCGCGGCTTCGATTCTGCCGATCTCCACCGCCTACACGGTTTGCGAAGGACTGGGATTTGAGTCGGGCGTAGGGAAGAAATTCGGCGAGGCAAAAGTCTTCTACTGGCTGTACACGCTGCTGATCATCGCGGGCGGTGCGGTGATCCTGATCCCAAATATTCCGCTGGTGAAGATCAGCATTCTTTCGCAGGTGGTGAACGGTATTGTGCTGCCGTTCGTGCTGATCTTTATGCTGCTGTTGGTGAACAAGAGTGAGTTGATGGGCAAACACGTGAATGGCACGTGGTTCAATGCGATTGCGTGGGCGACGACGATCATCATGATCGGGTTGACGATCGCGTGGTTTGTGACGGGCGTGAACAGTGGTTAGTGGCTAGTGGCTGCTGGCTAGAGAATCAGATCCGCGTCCCAAACAAATATCGCCCTTCGCGTACCGAAGTTCAAAAAGTAAGGCAACGCTAAAGGAGGTCTCCAGAGGCGAGCTGGCGGACCAGTTCCTTGTCGGCGTCGAGGAAGTCGAGGGCGGGGAGGTCTGCGCGGTTCACCCAGCGGACTTCGCGGAAGATCCGGTTCTGCAGTTCGTTCTCATAACGCTCGATCAGGTGGAAATGCAGGTTGACGGAGTTGCCGTTCTGGTAGGTGTGCAGGATGCGGGCAATCTCGCGGCCGATTTCCGCCTTGATTCCTAACTCTTCGTCGAGTTCGCGGCGCAATGCCTGGGGCGGGGTTTCGCCGGCTTCGATTTTGCCGCCGGGAAATTCCCATTTGAGCGCGAGGGCCTGGTGCTCGGTGCGCTGACAACACAGGATTTCGTCGCCGCGCAGGATCAAGGCGGCCACCACTTGCTTGGTCAAAATGAGTTCCTCGATTTCGCGGGTGAGGCCGGACCGGAGGCGATCATGAGGCCGTCTCCAGGAATCGGCCAACCAGACTGGCGCAATGCTCGACCAGTTGGCGGTCGTCGTCGGTGAAGGCTGCCGGAAGATGGCTATCGATATCGAGTTCTCCGACGATCTTCCCGTTCACAAAAACCGGAGCGACAATCTCGGACTTGGTTTCGATCGAGCAGGCGAGATAGCGAGGGTCGGCATTCACGTCGTCGACGACCACGGTTCGCGCGGACGAAACGGCAGCGCCACAGATTCCCTGATTTAGCGGGATGCGTTTGTGCGGGGTTTCCGCGCCGACGTAGGGACCGAGGACGAGCATCGGTTCCGCGCCGTCGGCGCCTTCGTCGAGCAGGTAAAAGCCGACCCAGTTGTAATGGGGGAGCAGTTCCTGCAGGCGCTCGACGATCATGGTCATCAGGTGCTCGGTGCTTTCGGCGGAGTCGGCGAGATTCGTAAGTTCGTCCGCCAAGGTCTGGTGATTTGCGGGCATGGGTCATTTAATCACAGGTTGCAGAGCGGGCGGACTCAGCGAGGAACCTGGTCCCGGAGGAGTGCCACTGGCTGAAGCCAACTCCAATGTAAATCAACCTGCGCATCGCGGCGCCACACTACCCAAGTGATTCCCGAGCATCGCTGCCGTCGATTGGCTTCATCTGCCGGATTCCGGCGGGCTTGGGGAATCGATCGGGATGCAGTGCCCAGGCGATGGCGTGCAGGCCACCAATCAAGCTAGTCGCCGGAGTGTTGAGCAATTCGTCGTTGATGCAGAAGACGCCTTGCGCGCGCACGCCATGCAACTCAGTCCAGTTGCGTTGCTGCACGATCTTTTCCAACGGAACACGGTCGCCTGCGCCGCACCATGCCGCGAGCAAGACGTCGGGCTGAAGTTGCGCGACATCTTCGGCTGTGAGCGTCTTGGCTGGGTCGCCAACGAAAGTGCCACCTGCGCACTCGATCAGTTCGGCGACCCAGGGTTGCGAGGCGATGATGGGCTTGCCCCATTCCTCGCAGAAGACGCGAGGCCTGGCGAGGGCAGTGGAACGGGCGCGGACGTCTTCGATCGCGGCTTGGATTCTGTACACGACCTGGTCGCCTCGCTCGGGGACGCCCATGATACCGGCGATTGCGACGATGTCGGCGTAGATTTCGGCGAGGGTGTGGGGAGCCAGTCCCAGAAACCGTGTACCCGCTTTCAGGATTTCTGCCACAGCTTCGAGTTGGTAGGGGACAGACGCGAGAACGAGGTCCGGCCTGGCGGCGAGGATCTGTTCGGCTTGGGCAGTCCAAGAGTCGGAGATGATGAGGCGCGAACCGTGGGTGACTTCGGGACAGACGTCAGCGCAGTATTTCGTACAGGCCACAACGCGATCGAGCAGGTCCAGGTCGCGCATGGTCAAAGTGGCGCTGGGCTGCAGGCAGACGACGCGCTGCGGAGTGTAGGTTGAGGGCATGCGTGGGTCGATTATACGGAGGGGCTTTGTGGCGCTGGAATGGATGCGGTACTCTGCAAGGCGAGAATGTATTCGGCTCAACTTCTAGACCATTTCGAACATCCTCGCAACGCGGGCGATCTTTACCACGCAGATGCGCGCGTACGGGTGGAGAACCCGGCGTGTGGCGACATTCTGGAGTTGTCGATCAAGGTGGTTGGCGAGCGTATCGCTGAGGCCCGATTTCTGGCCAAGGGATGTGTGCCGGCGATGGCCTGCGGGTCGCTGATTACGGAGATGATTGCCGGGAAGACTATCCAAGAGGCTCGTGGCATCAGCAAAGAGGATGTCGTGAAGGAGATTGGCGGGTTGCCGTCGGCCTCGGGACATGCGGCGCAGTTGGCGGTTGATGCGCTGCGGGCGGCGCTGGGGAAGACAACGCGCCATGGGTAATCGCCGCACGACCTTCTGGCTGGTAGTGCTGATTATGATCTGTTCGAGCGCGGGCTTGGCGCAGTACAACTGCACACCGAGCGCGATCCCTCCCAAGCTGCCTGCGGTGCGGGCGAGTGGGCGCATTGCTACATCTGGCGCGCAGTTGCGGGTGCTGCAGTTGGCGGAAATCGCCGATAGCTGGAAGCCGATGCGCCGGGAAGTTGGGTCCGTTCAAGCAGGCACCATGGTCGAGGTGCTGGAGGATGTCATTGTTGTCGATGCGCCCGATATCGTGCGAGTGACCGAGTCCATGGCGGGACTGAAAGTCAAGGAGGGCGATACGATCCTTCGCTACGCGCATCTCGGGGAAGGCTGGGCCGACCTCTGGGCGGAGGGCTGTTTGTACAAAGAAGCCGACGGAGGCTTCATCACTGAGCCTGATGGCGGAGGGTGTGGCGGTTCCAGTTGCTCGGCAAGAGTGACGAAGATGGGAAGGCAGGCGTGGTGGTTCAAGATCAAACTGCCCAGTGGGAAAGTGGGCTGGACGCTTAGCCAAAGCCTCGATTTGTCGGCCGGGGGTTAGAGCTCGCGGTGCGGAAGCGGCGGGGCTGTTACGACGGAAAGGAGAAGCCGGGGCTAAAGCCCGTTCATCTTAAGGCGCTATTTCGCCAGGCTAAAGCCTGACGCTTCCACCCGAAAGAAAAGCGTCGATAAGACGCGTTAAACCGTTTCCAATTCCTCTTCCAACAACTGCTTGTTGTAGAGCTCGGTGTAATAGCCGTTGCGGTCGATGAGTTCGTTGTGGGTGCCGTACTCGACGATCTGGCCGTTGTGCAGCACGGCGATGCTATCGGCGTTGCGTACCGTGGAGACGCGGTGCGAGATGAAGATGGTGGTGCGGCCATGCATGATCTCGCGCAGATGATTGAGGATGCGGTCTTCGGTCTGGGTGTCGACGCTGGAGAGCGCGTCGTCGAGCACGAGGATGCGGGGATTGCGAATCAGGGCGCGGGCGATGGCGGTGCGCTGCTTCTGTCCGCCGGACAGAGTCAGGCCGCGTTCGCCGACAAGAGTGCCGTATCCCTCGGGGAAGCTTTCGATGTCGCTGGCGATGTCGGCGGCTTCGGCGACGCGTCGGACATCGGCATCGGTGGCGTCGAGGGCTCCGAAGGCAATGTTTTCGCGGATGCTGTCGCTGAAGAGGAATGTCTCTTGGGGAACGAAGCCGATGTTCTGGCGCAGCAGAGCGAGAGGGAATTCGCGGATGGGACGACCGTCGATGAGCACGGAGCCGGGGGTGGCGTCGTAGATGCGCGGGATGAGCGAGACTAGCGTGGATTTTCCCGAGCCGGTGGGGCCCACGATGGCGAGGCTGGTGCCGGCGGGAACCTTCAGGTTCACGTTGGTGAGGACGTCTTCATCGCCGTGGTGGCGTCCTGCGCCGCGTTCTGCTGCCTGCAAAGTCTGGCCGTAGTGGAAGCTCAGGTTGCGGAACTCGATTTCTCCGATGACGTCGATGGGCGCACCGGATGCGGGCACGCCCGCGTCGGTGATCTCGGGGGACTCGGCGAGGATCGATTCGATACGGAGGGTGGAGGCGGTGCCGCGCTGGAAGATGTTGATAACCCATCCCAGGGCGATGACCGGCCAGGTCAATTGCACCATGTAGGTGTTGAAGGCCACGAAGCTGCCGACCGAGATCCGGTGGTTGATGACCTCAACGCCGCCAACCCAGAGCACGATCACGATAGCCACACCGAGCAGAGTGGTGAGCGTGGGCCACAGCATTCCCATGAGGCGAACGAGTTTGAGGCTGCGGGCGATGTATTCCTGGTTGGCGCGCTCGAACAAGTCGATCTCCGCCTCCTCCTGTACATAGGCGCGGATGATGCGGGCACCGGAGAAATTCTCCTGGGCGCGAGCGGAGATATCGGAAAACATGGCCTGAATGCGCTCGAAGCGCTCATGGATCTTGCGTCCGAAATACTGCACCACGATGCTGACGATAGGGAGCGGCGCGAAAGCGAAGATGGTGAGCCTGGGGCTGATGCTGAACATGAACACCAGGGCACCGATGGTGAATACCACGGTGTTGGCGGTGTACATGATTCCGGGACCGACTAGCATGCGCACGGCATTCAGGTCATTGGTCATGCGGGCCATGATGTCGCCGGTGCGGGTGCGCTGGTAGTAGCTGTAGGAGAGGCGCTCGAGGTGGGCGAAGAGGTCGTTGCGGAGGTCGAATTCGATTTCGCGGGAGACGCCGATCAGGATCCAGCGGGTCAGATATTGGAAAATCGCTTTGACGCCCGCAACGGCGAGCAGCAATGCTGCGTAGGTGAAGAGCTTGTGGCGGGTTACGCCGAGGTTCATGTCGTCGATGGCGCGACGGATGACGAGGGGGAACAGGATCCAGACGCCGTTATTGCAAAACACGCAGAGCGCGCCAATAACAAAAGTGGCGCGATATTTGCGGAGGTACGGAAACAGCGGACGCAGGTTCTTAAACATGGGTCAGATGAAAAGGTACATCAATCCAATGTTGTCGAAGTTCGTTAGATGATTGATGGGACGCAGGGATTCGTCGGCCCGTGCAGACCGGATCATTCTAGGTCGGCACGCGCAGGAGCAGGTAGCCGCCGGCGAGGCCGAAGATGAAGTCAGGGGCCCATGCCGCGAGCATGGCCGGCAGTTGGTTGGCGTTGCCCATGGCTTCGAAGAGTCCGGCCGTCACCCAGTAGACGACGGCGATGCCGAGCGCAATGGCGACTCCGGCCAATGCGCCACCACGGCGGCTCCGCGCAGAAAAAGGAATGGCCAGCACCGCCATCACCAACGTGATCAGCGGGAAAGCAATTTTCTTTTGCAGCTGCACTTTGAGGCGTACGGTGTCGAATCCGCTTTGCTGCAAATCCTGAATGTAATTTCGCAGCTCCTCGTAATCCATTTCGGAGGACTGCCGCACTTCTTTCTTGAAATAGCTGGGATCTTCACCGAGCTGGGGGAAAGTCGCGACGTCAAAGGTGCGGTACTCCTGAATGGAGGCTCCCTTGAGCGAGCGCACCCAGCCGTTCTCGAAGACCCACTTCTTGATGCCTGGCTCCCAATGCGCGCTGTCGGCGTGAATTCGCCGGGTCAACTGGAAGGTGGCGGGGTCGAACTCGAAGACGGTAATTCCGCCGAAGCGGTTCACGTCGGGATCGAAGACCTGGTAATAGTAAATCTGGTTGTTCTCGCCGAAGATCCATTTGCGGTCGGCCTGCAGATAAGTTTGTGGGGGTTTGCCCTTGATCTGATTGCGCAGAATTTCCTGTTGTTTGTTGGTATGAGGTATGTAGATCTGATCGAAGATAAACAGGCCGCTAGCGAAGATGGCGGCGAGAATAATGACCGGAAGAGTTGCGCGGTAGATGCTGACACCGGTGGCCTTCATGGCCGTCAACTCGCTGGATTTCTGCATCAGGCCAAAGGTGATCAACACCGCGAGCAAGACCGACATGGGAGCCATCAGGTAGATGAGCGATGGCGTGAGGTTCAGCAAATACTCGACGAGCAAGATGAACGAAACTTTGTTGCGGACGATGTCGGTCAGCAACTCAAAGAACGTGAAGACCAGCGCGAGGAGAAGAAAGGTGGCAAGGATCATCGCCAGATACATGGCGAAGTCGCGCAGAATCATGTCGTCCAGAATCAGAGGGAACCTGGCGCTGTAGCGCTTGCGAGGTTGGCGAGCCCGCGAACCAGCCCACCGGCTGTGGCGCGAGCCGGGTAACCGTTCGACGATGGCGTTGGTCCACTGGCCCAGGACGCTCCAGATCTTGCTCAGGAAGGTAAGGTCAAGCGGCATGCGATCGACACGCCAAAGCAGCAGCAATCCACAAATAAAGAAAAAGGCGTTACCTGCCCAAACGCCAAGCCAGGGGGAGACTTTGCCTTGACGGGCAAGGGAGACTCCCACCAGAGAAAAGAAGTAATAAATAAAAACCAGCACAATGGTCAGCACGAAGCCAGCGCTGCGGCCGCCCTTGCGGGCGGAGAGCCCGAGGGGAATTCCGACTAGAGCGAGTACCAGGCATGCCGCCGGCAATGCAAGGCGGCGATGAAATTCGATCTCGTAGTATCGCGCTTTGAGGAAATCGTAGGAGGAAGAGCTGGGATCGATTTTTGCGATCGCGGCCCCAGTGATCCGTTCACGCGCTGCATTCCGCAAAAGTGCGTGAAGGCTCAACTCCGACACAGGCAGCAGGTCGCGAGGACCATGATCGGCGGCTGAAGGGAGTTCGATAGGAATGTCGGTGCTGTCGAAGGTGGTAATGGAGTACTGATCTTTCGTCTTGGCGACCAATTCCTGCTGGGTGCCGTCTTCGAGATGGAAGCGCACCTTTTCGGGAGATTCACTGAGCAGGGCTCCGCGCTCGGCCAGCGTGATCTTGGGAGACGCAGGATCGGTGATGTCCGCCAGAAATATGCCGCGCCACAGCGACTGGCCTTTTGAGGGGACTGCGTCCTGCACGTAGAGAACGTTGTTCTTGAACTCTTCGTAGAAGACGCGAGGCTGAATCTCGTAGGAGGCCTGCGAGGACTTCAAGCGATCCTGCAGGTTGCTGAGGGCTGCGGCCGACCGGGGCGCGACGTAGATACTATTCAGCATCCCCAGCCCCCAGGCGGCGACGGCGAAAATCGCAATGACGCGAACGAACATTCCGGCGCCCATGCCGCTGGCGCGAATGGCAGTGACCTCGCTATCGGCAGCGAGCCGGCTTAATCCGATCAGGATGCCAACCAATACGCCCATGGGCAGGGTGATGGTGAAGGTGGTGGGAAGGGTGTAGAAGAAGATTTCCGCGACGCTGGGCAGGGGAGCGCTATTGCGGACGACCAGTTCCAACAGGCGTCCGAGGTCCCGCATGAAGATGACGAAAGTGAAGAGCAAGACGCCTAACAGAGCGTGGGAGCTTACTTCCTTCAGAATGTAGCGGGTGAGAATGCGCACAAACTGTTAGTGTAATGGAAGTTCAGCGCATGTGTAACTTCGGTATATCCCCCGTAAGTGGCTGATTGCGCTAGCCCCTTTGCGTGTAGGTACACGGTCGTACTTCGTTTCTCCCACCATCGTGTCATTTCGGGACGCATTCGCGCTATTACACTTCGCGAATCCCCTGTTACACTTGTTCCGCAATTCAGGATGCGATGAGCGAGAATTCCCCGAAAATCCGGCTGGTGCTGCTCTGGCACATGCACCAGCCTTTCTACAAAGACATGGTCACCGGCGAGTATCGCCTTCCCTGGGTACGACTGCATGCCCTGAAGGACTACTACGGCATGGTGAAGCTGGCGGAAGAGTTTCCCAACGTCCACCAGAACTTCAACCTGGTGCCATCGCTCATTACGCAGATTCAGGATTACGCATCCGGGCAGGCACACGATCCGTTTTTCGACCTGATCGCGAAGCCGGCGGCGGACCTCACTGCAGCGGAGCGGCGCCTTGCGTTGCGCTACCTGTTCCAGGCGAATCCGGTGAACATGGTTGGACGGTATCCGCGTTACCGGGAATTGCTGGAGCGGTATCGGGCGACGAGCGATCGGCCCGAGGGAGCAGAGTCGCACTTCGTGACGCGCGACTATGCCGACCTTCAAGTGCTGTCGCAACTAACGTGGTTCGATGAGTATTTTCTAGCCGACCCGGAAATCGCAGCGCTGATTCGCAATGGTGAGGATTTTGGACGCGAAGATCAGTTGACGATCATCGCGAAGCAGCGCGAGATACTGGCGAAGGTCGTGCCCGCCTACACTGATGCGGCCAAGAAAGGCTCGGTGGAGCTTTCGACGACGCCGTATTACCACCCGATCCTGCCACTCATCTGCGATACCAATGTGGGAGCCGAGTCGACGCCTGGGCTACCGCTGCCTGCGCGTCGCTTCCGGCGGCCAGATGATGCGAACTGCCAGATTCAGCGGGCGATCGAATCGCACCAGGCGACATTTGGCGCGCGTCCGGTGGGACTGTGGCCATCGGAGGGAAGCGTCTCGGAAGAGGTGCTGTCGCTGGCGCACAGGCAAGGCATCGAATGGATGGCGACGGACGAGGGCGTGCTGAGCCGCACCATCAACTACAACTTCGCCCGCGACAGCGGAGGACGCCTGCATGGCGACAGCGCCGAGCAGCTGTACAACATCCATCGCTACGAGAAGGGCGATACGCGGATAAACCTCGTGTTCCGCGATCACACACTCTCGGACCTCATTGGCTTCGTGTATTCGGGAATGCCTGCAGAGGATGCGGCGAACCATCTTATTCACAGCATCCGCGAGTCGGCGCGGCCGGTGCTGGAGCGCGGCCGGGACGCGGTCGTGTCCATCATTCTTGACGGCGAAAATGCGTGGGAGTACTACCCGCAGTCGGGCCGAGAGTTTTTACGGCGCTTCTATGCCGGGTTGGAACGGGATCCATTGATCGAACCGGTAACGGTGAGCGAGGCGATTGCCCGTCACAAAGAGTCAAACTTCAATCGGCTCAATCGGCTGGTGCCGGGGTCGTGGATCAACGCTAACTTCAATGTGTGGATCGGCGCGCCTGAGGACAACAAAGCGTGGGACCTGTTGTCGGAAGCCAGGGATTATTACGACTGTCACGCCCACCGGGTTTCGGAGACGCTACGCAAACTGGCGTGGGAGGAGTTGATGATCGCGGAGGGCAGCGACTGGAACTGGTGGTACGGTCCGGAGCACCATTCGGCCAACGATCGCGATTTTGACGAGTTGTACCGCAAGCATTTGTCGAATGTGTACACCGCGCTGGAAGGTGTTCCGCCGGAAGAGCTGACTGTGCCGATCGCCAGCGGGTATGTGCGTCCGAGCCACCATCCACAGACGGCATATGTCACGGCGAAGGTGGATGGCGTGGTCAGCGGCTACTTCGAGTGGATGGGGGCGGCGAGCTACACGTCGGACCAGCGCACCAGCGCGATGCACGGCAAGCAATTCCTGCTGAATGCGGTGTATGCCGGGGTCGATGCCGATTCGTTTTCGGGGAGGCTCGACTTTCACAATGGGATGCCCGAGGGGCCATACCAGATCATCGTAAACCTCGATGTAGGCCGCGATGGCAAGGACCGCAATTCACCGGTGGATTCGTATCGCCTGGTGGCCGATGCAGTAGGGCAGAATCTGCTGAAGTGGGTCCTGAGCAACGGCGATGAGCGTAATAAGCTTGCCAGCTACGCAACCAATAACGGAAATACTGGTACTCGCGGAGTCGAGGTCGCGATCAGCGAGATCTTCGAGATGCGGATTCCGTTTGAGGTGATCGGCGCCCAGTATGGCAGCCGGATCCGGTCGCGGTTTGCCGTCTGGCGCGACCAGCTACCGGCGGACTCGTTGCCGGTGGAGGGATGGATCGACCTCTACGCCCTCGCGGAAGAGGAGTTGGAAAGCAGCCTGCATACGTATGTAGGTAAGTAGACGGTCGGGGCGGGTTCGGAGTTGCCGTCACACGAGGCAAACAGCCGATCCCTCGGGGGCTGCGTCCCTTCCAAAGCTTTAGCGCATTCCTTTGGGCCAGTAGATGGGCCAGTTCTTTTCCCTTGCGGCTTGCTCAAGGTCGGGATTGGGATTGATGCAGAAGGGATGCTTGGCGATCTCCAACATGGCCTGATCGTGTAGGGAGTTACCGAAGACCCCATCCACGGGCTTTCCGATGACTTCGCGGATCGCCAAGGCTTTCAGTTCATCGGTGGGTACGCGCAGGAGACGGTTGGTGGCGCAGCCGTCCTCGACGTGAAGGCATGCGGCCAGCACGCGATCGCGCGCAATGCGGAAGCGCGTCGCGGCCGCTTCGACTACCCAGTTGTTCGTCGATGACACAGCCCAGAGTTCGCAGCCCTGATCGGCCAGGCGGTGGGTCAGTTCCTGCATCTCGGGGAAGATGCGAGGGCTCACGACCTCGACAAAGAATTGCTCCCCCGCCTTATACAGTTCGTCTGTGGGGAGGCCGTGATGCATGGTGACCATCTCGCCACACATGGACTCTTCACCGACTTCGCCTACCTCGTAGAGCCGGTAACGCTTGGTCATGGCGTCCGCGACCTGAGGCGAGACGATTCCGCGCTCGATCTCCCAATAGAAGAAGTCGCGGCCGGCGTCGCCGCTCCACAGGGTGCCATCGCAATCAAAGACCGCGATGTCAAGATGCAGCGCAAGGACCGACTCGACAAATCGCGAGGTCTGATCCGGGACCTGCGACGAACTCAAAACGCGGTCCCCGCGGGGATGGTTTCCGAGCGCAACAGTCGCGCGTAATCTTCGGGCGTATCTATGTTGGCGGCAACGCGAGGGTCGGTGACGGGCACGTAGAGGATATGCTGCTTGTGCTGACGTTCGATATCGCGGGCGATTGAGTCGGCAGGAGCGCGCAGAAATTGTTCCATCATTTCGCGCCCGAGAAGGATGGGATGGCCGTGAACGGCAACGCCTTCGCGCAGCACTTCGGGGACTGCCGCCCAGACACTAGTATCGGACGCGAGAAAAGCTGCGCGGAGATCGTGGATGGTGGACGGCAGCGCGGGAGGACGGTCGACAGGGACTAGAAACGCGGCGTCGCGTCCGCGGTTGAGGACGTCACGCAAACCGGCTTGGATTGAACTGAACTGTCCGCGTTCAGGCGCGGGATTGGTGACGGTAAACGCGCCGTGGGCGTCGGCGATGGGCTCAAGCTCGGCGACATTCTTGCCTGCCACCACGATCACCAGGTCCGCATGCTGTAGCAGCAGGTCGATCATGGCGCCCAGAAATGTGTTGACGGCGGGCGCGCCTTCAGCCACGGGCGGCCACGGCAGCAGAGCTTTGTCGCGCCCCATGCGGGATGATTCGCCAGCGGCGAGGATGACTCCGCAGATACCGGCGGTTTGGGGCATGGCTTGATGATACCGAAGGGCGGGGAAGATGTCAGTGATGGCGCTGCAACTAGGGACTAGTCGTTGCCCGTGTTTTCTTCAACGGCGTCTTGAGAGTCTGCGGCAGAGGTGCGCAGGGCCGCGTAATCGTAGGCCTTGCTGGGGATGTTGGGGAGCGCGTGACGGCGGACGGCGATCATCTCAGCAACGATGGCGACGGCGATTTCTTCCGGCGTGACGGCGCCGATCTCAAGCCCAACCGGGGCGTGGATGTTGACGAACTTTTCCGCGGGAACTCCTTCCGTTTCGAGCTCCTTGTAGATCGAAATGGTTTTCCGCCGCGAGCCGATCATGCCGAGGTAGCGTGTATTGAGATTGATGGCCCAACGCAGTACGCGCATGTCATCGCGATGTCCGCGAGTGACGATCACCACATAGGCGGATTCGGGAACGTGCAGGCGCTCGGTAGCGCCGTCGAAGTCGGCGGCGATGACCTCACGCGCCTCGGGAAAACGTTCGCGGTTGGCGTAGCTCTCGCGGTCATCGATCACCGTCACGTCGAAACCGGCGATCATTGCCACCTTGTACAAGTTGAAGGCCACGTGTCCCGCGCCAAAGACGTAGAGCAGCGCGGGGGGGAGAACAGGCTCGATGAAAATGTCAAGGGTGCCGCCACAAACCAGGCCGGTGTCGTACTTGGGGTTGTTATTGAGATTGAACGTGAGGGTGCGCGGCTTCTCTTCTTCCATGACTTCGCGGGCGGCCTGCCAGACTTCGGCTTCGACGCAGCCTCCGCCGATGGTGCCAACGATGGAGCCGTCATCGCGAACCAGCATTTTCGCCGTTTGAAACGACGGAATCGATCCGCGCACGTTGGTAATGGTGGCGACGGCGCCGCGGCGTCCTTCGCGGCGGAGCTGGACGATTTGTTCGTAAATATCCATCTGCTAACGGCTCGTTCAATTATTGGGTTTCATCTGCACGAAGTCAAAGAGCTTCGATTGCGCGCCCTTGCGCAGCAGGGCGGATAGAAAGTAGATTCATGAGTCTCGCATATCGATTCGCCGCTGTAGCTGGTGTAGGAGCGCATATATGAAAGCGGTTCGCATTCATGAGTTTGGTGGGCCGGAGGTCCTCAAGTACGAGGACGCACCCGATCCAGAGTTGCGCAAGGATCACGTTCTGGTGCGCATTCGGGCGTGCGCGCTGAACCATCTCGACATTTGGGTGCGCAAGGGCCTGCCGGGCGTGAAGTTGCCGCACATTCTGGGCAGCGATATCGCGGGCGAGGTCGTGGAGTGCGGGGAGTACATCAGCGATCTGAAGCCCGGCACGCGCGTGCTGCTGTCGCCGATGCTGTTTTGCGGCCACTGTGAGGAGTGCAACAGTGGACGGCAGAATTTCTGTCGGCAGTTTGCCGTGCTGGGAAATAACGCCGACGGAGGGAACTGCGAACTGATAGCGGTTCCGCGGGCCAATGTGGTTCCGATCCCGGATTCGCTCGGCTTCGTCGAGGCGGCCTCGGTGCCGCTGGTGTTTCTGACGGCGTGGCACATGCTAGTGGGAAACGCGAAATTGCGCGCAGGGCAGACGGTGCTGGTTATTGGGGCGAGTTCGGGCGTGGGGTCGGCGGCCATCCAGATTTGCAAAATGTTGGGAGCGACGGTCATCACGACCGCTGGCGACGAACGCAAGCTGGCTAAGGCGCGCGAGCTGGGGGCAGACCACACGATCGATCACTACACGCAGAAGATCTCCGACGAGGTGAAGCGCATCACGAGTAAGCGCGGAGTGGATATCGCGTTCGAGCACGTCGGGGTGGCCACTTGGGCGGAGAGCATCAAGTCACTGAAGTATGGCGGGACGCTGGTGACGTGCGGCGCGACCACGGGCTACGACGCGTCGCTCGACCTGCGTGTGCTGTTTGCGCGGCAGTTGTCGTTTCACGGCTTGTACATGGGTGGGATGGGCGAACTGGACGAGGTGCTGAAGCACGTTTTTGCCGGCAAGTTGAAGCCGGTGGTGGACCGGACGTTTCCACTCAGTGAGACGCGCGCAGCACATGAATACCTGGCGCGAGGGGAGCAGTTTGGGAAGGTGGTCGTGACGGCGTAGCTGTCCCGAGGAACGATGAATCAATCACCAGCGGCGTTTACGATTCGCGTGGCCAAGTTGGACGACCTTGCGGTGCTCCAACGATTGGTTGCCGACTCGGTTTGGGTGCTGCAGGCTAAGGACTACACGGACGCGCAGCGGGAGGCTGCGATCAGATTGGTGTATGGCGTAGACACGCAGTTAGTCCGTGACGGCACTTATTTTGCGGTGGAACAGGACGGACAAATTGTGGCGTGCGGCGGCTGGAGCCGGCGCAATACGTTGTTTGGAGGGGACCAGCATCGTCCCAGCCGGGAACCGGAACTGCTCGACCCTGCCGGCGAGCCGGCGCGAATTCGCGCCTTCTTCGTCAAGCCTGGATGGGAGCGGCGCGGCATCGGCAGCGCGCTGGTCCGCGCCTGCGAGCAGGCCGCACTGGCCGAGGGATTTCGTCAGATTGAAATGGCCTCCACGCTGACTGGCGTCGCGCTGTATTCCGCGCACGGATACAGCGAGGTCGAGCGCATCGATGTCCCGCTGGAGCACGACTTGACGCTCACGGTAATCCGAATGGCGAAGAGCTTCATGAATTCGTAGATCTGGCCGGGTGCATCTTTGGCAGCCTGCGGGGCGTCAAACGAAATAGGTATAATGACTCGATGAATTCCGGCACGCGTATCCCTAAGTTCGAGAACCCGGAGACGGGAAGCGAGCGCTTCGGCAACCTGGCGGGATCGGAAGAAGAACGGGCGCAGGTATTGCGCGCGACCTTTGGCGAACAGCAGCACGAAGGCGTCATCCTGGCATCGCTCGACAACGTCGTGAACTGGGTGCGGAAGAATTCCATCTGGCCGATGACGTTTGGGCTGGCATGCTGCGCCATTGAGATGATGTCGATGGGCGCTTCGCGCTTTGATATCGCCCGGTTTGGTGCTGAGGTGTTTCGTCCCTCGCCCCGGCAATCGGACCTGATGATCATTGCCGGGCGAGTCTCGCAGAAGATGGCGCCGGTGATCCGCGAACTGTATGAGCAAATGCCTGAGCCCAAGTGGGTGATCTCGATGGGCGCATGCGCGACCTCGGGTGGCGTGTTCAATAATTACGCGCTGGTGCAGGGCGTGAACCAGTGGATTCCGGTGGACGTGTACGTCCCGGGATGCCCGCCGCGGCCTGAGCAGTTGATATACGCAATCATGCTGCTGCAGGAAAAGATCAAGAACGACAAGGGTTCGTTTAAGCGCGCGTTGAACCTGGAGTAGGATCGGTTTTTCGTTTGTCCGCGCCCGCTTCGGCGGGCCTTTTTTCTTGTCGGTGAATCTCAGGGTCGCGGAATCCATCCAATCGTTGGACCTGCAGACATGACGATGCGCCCGCCGAGCTATCGCAATCGTGAGCGGTACGTCAGAATGATTGCGGGCCTCTCAAAATGAAAATTGGAATCACGTGTTATCCCACATACGGTGGCAGCGGAATTGTCGCCACGGAATTAGGGCTGGAGCTGGCCCAGCGCGGCCACGAGGTGCATTTCATCTCGTACTCGCAGCCGATTCGGCTGACCGAGACACAACCCAACATCCACTACCACGAAGTGGAAGTGTCGCGATATCCGCTGTTCGAGTATCCGCCGTATGACCTGGCGTTGGCCACGCGCATGGCCGAAGTGGCGGAGATCTATGATCTCGACCTGCTACACGTGCACTATGCGATTCCCCACTCGGTGAGCGCAATGCTGGCTCGACAGATGCTTGCCTGCGACCGAACGCGCAAGAGCCGCAAACTTCCGTACGTCACGACGCTGCATGGAACCGACATCACGCTGGTGGGCGCCGACCCGTCGTACCTGCCGATCACGCGGTTCTCGATTGATCAGAGTGACGGGGTGACTTCGATCTCGCAGTACCTGGCGAAGCGAACTGTCGAGGTGTTTGAGGTAGCGACGCCGATCAAGGTGATTCCGAACTTCGTGAACTGCGATATGTATCACCGCACGCCGGAAGTTATGAAGCATCGCTCAAGTTGGGCCAAGCCGGAGGAGAAAATTCTGGTGCACTTGTCGAACTTCCGTCCCGTGAAGCGCATTCCCGACGTCATCGAAATCTTCGACCGGGTGCAGAAGCTGATACCGGCGAAGCTGATCATGATCGGTGATGGGCCGGAGCGATCGCGCGCTGAGTGGCTTGCGGTAGAGAAGGGAATTCACGGCAAGATTGATTTCCTGGGGAAGCAGGACGGCATCTACGAAAAGCTTCCACTGGCGGACGTGATGCTGATGCCCAGCGAACTGGAGTCGTTCGGTCTGGCTGCGCTGGAAGCAATGGCGTGCCAAGTGGTTCCTATCGCGACCAACGCGGGAGGAGTGCCAGAGGTGATCCAGAACGGAAAGACTGGTTTCCTGGCGGAAGTCGGCGATGTTGCAACCATGGCGAAGTATGCGGTGGAGTTGCTCTCAGACCAGGAGCGGTTGGAAGACATGGGAGTTTCTGCGCGCGCCAGCGCGCAAGCAAAATTCTGCGCATCGAAAATCATTCCCATGTATGAGGACTACTATCGCGAAGTGCTGGAGCGGGCTTCATAAAGCGCTCCGGCGACCGAGCCGCCCATATCGTCAGCCAGCAATACGGGAAGTACCAGGCGCACGAGCGTGCCGTGGTCGGGCTGGCTTTCGATGGTGATCTCGGCGGCGTCTCCGTAAACCACTTGCAAGCGTTCGGAGATGTTGACCATTCCTATGCCAGTCCCAGAAGAACTACTGGTGCCTGACAGCGGCATTCCCACTCCGTCATCTTCGACTTCAATCACAATGCGGCTGTCGGCTGAGCGGCTGCGGATGTAGATGTTTCCACCTTCGACCTTGTCGGCAAGCCCGTGCTTGATGGCGTTCTCGACTAGCGGTTGCAGGATCATGCTGGGGACCAGTTGGTCGAGCGAAGCCGGGTCGAGTTCCTTGACCACATTGAGTTTTTCACGCCCAAAACGCACGACTTCGATGTCGAGGTAGTCGTCGACGAACTCGACTTCTTCGCGCAACGGGACGAACGAGTCACCTTTGCGCAGTAGCCGTCGCAGGATGCTGCTGAGCTTAACGATCATCTCGCGTGCCGAGTCGGGATCGCGGCGCACCAGTGATGACACCGAATTCAGGGTATTGAACAGGAAGTGGGGATTGATCTGGCTTTGCAGGGCTTCCATGCGCGTTTGCAGCAGCAGGCGTTCCTGCTGCTCGAGTTTCATTTCGATGCGGACATTGTTCAGGACCTTGAGGGCGATCGCAACCGCCATGACCGTCCCGGCGTAGACGGCGAGTTCGACCAGCCAGTTATCGCTGTCGAGCGCAAAGATGCGTTTCGGAAAGGCGCGATGCAACTGGATGCGCACGAACTCGAGCACGAGAATCAGCAGGAAGAACGAAGTCTGCCAGTCGATGAGGGACTTGCGAATACTGCGGCGAATCCAGTGGTAGATGCTGAGGTCGAAGAGCGGCGAGAACGACCAGACGGCCTCGCGTT
>Ga0070766_10000172_pt1 | contig 26083 bp, 23 predicted proteins | sample HubBroMetageWFT6_FD_69782 | JGI IMG/M metagenome (GOLD analysis project Ga0070766, IMG submission 69782) | Warmed and freeze-thawed soil microbial communities from the Hubbard Brook experimental Forest, New Hampshire - Hubbard Brook CCASE Soil... | ecosystem: Environmental > Terrestrial > Soil...
CCTCCCGGAGGTGATCGAGGGTGGCTTGCATGGAAACGAGTGCGGATTGGGCATCTTCGAGCTTGTGGGCGATCGAATCGCGCTCGGAGGCCAAAGAGGTTGCCAGGGCGTGAGCGTCGGACAGTTCGGAGTCCTGCTTACCTAGCCTTTCCTCGGTTTGTTCTTGAAGCGTCTTCCATTTCGCTAGATCTTCAGACCGTATGTGTATTTGACTAGAAAGCTGATCAATCTTTTCCGTCATAGAGACCAATCGTTCGTCGAGCGAAGCCTTCTCGCGGGAAAGAGCACTAAATCGACCTCGCATTTGGTCGACTTCTGCGGTGGCGGATTGTGGTGTGCTTCGAGCTGATTGCTGGCCTCGGTTTGTCCTAGGATGAAATAACGACGTTACGACAAGCACCCCGATAATAATAAGAATGGCTGCGTACTGGAATGTAAGTGGCCTAAACTTGGGGAAACGTGAACCCAAATTACCGACATTTGACCGTGGAGAAATGCGATCTCCTTGCCAGCCTGTACTCTCGCCTCTCGCAAGGCGACTGAACAACTGATGTTTGGCGACCTGCAGCGACCACGATTTTTGAGCAGGAGGTTCTTTGAAGGCCCGTTCAGAAATTAGCATCGCCATGCCCGTCCGCGCCACCTCCCGATACTCCTGAATTGATTGGACGCAGTCCACGCATTGGCGCAGGTGCAACCTTAGCTCGATCCACTCCGTGTCGGTTAGCGTTCCTGAAGTTGACAGTGCACACAATTCGACGTAGCGATCATGGCCATTCTGAGCCGTGTCACGCATTGATTTGGAATCAAATTGCATCATGAGATTTCTTCAATGAATTCAAGTGAACGCTCTTCTTCAAATGTTCTAACGCTCTGTAATAGTAATGGCGAGTATTTGCGAGGGATTCATTGAGGCGCTCACTGATCTCGCGGAGTGTGTATCCCTCGAAGAAATACATCTCGACCGTTAATCGTTGTTTATGGGTAAGTTCTTCGAATGCCTTTCGCAAGATTTTCTCGCACAGACTAAGATCCGCTTCGAGCTCGGGGTTCGTAGATGCACGAAAAACGTCTACATAATCGTCTAAATTCCTATCATCGTAAAACCTGTGCAGATTCAAATATTCGCGTCGGTCCAGCGCGCGGTGACATGCGATTCGGATGAGCCAAGACCGAAATGCTCCTTTGTGCGGATCGAACAATGCAGCCTTGCGATAGGCGTGGAGAAACACGTCTTGGACCAGCTCCTGGGCCTCACCAGGGTCACGAAGAATACGGCAGCCGATTCCAAGCACCAGACGCGCATATCGATCTAGAAGAAGACCCAGCGCGACTTCGTCGCCAGCCTGGACTTGAACCATCAAAGCTTCGTCCTCGGCTGCACCCGCCGGCGCAGGTATGTCCGCCTGAGGGAATGGCTTCGTCCAAGCTGTCGCTCCCGCGAATAGACCGCTCGATGCCGACCAGTTCACCCATCCCCCTCGACAACAGACCTACTTTGCGCGCAAGTGTACAACAAATTCCAAGCGCGAAGTCCCTATGGAAATTAAATTTATTTCTCTGAGAGTTGGTACAGATTGAACTCAATTCACCGTATTCTTTTACGGCAGTCCAGACGTTGTCCGCAAGCATGGCAATCGGTAGATTGAATTCACCTCGACAGTCGAGATCGACTTTCCCGTTTTCGCTTTCCTGTCACACGCGACGTCGCTGCTACACAGATAAGGAGCAAAGCCATGAGATCGATAGGTCCGGCGACGATTTTCTGCCCTCTAGCTTTCGCCATTTGTGCCTTGAGCGTTTTGGCGCAAACGCCTAATCCCTACGGCGCACCAATAAGCCTAGAAACCGCGAAGAAGGTGGCGGCTAGGGCGCTCGCCGAAGCCGCCAAGAACAATTGGGCTGAGACGGTGGCGATCGTTGATCCCGGCGGCAGCTTGGTCTACTTCGAGAGAATGGACAATACCAATAATGCTAGCGCTAACATCTCAATCGGAAAAGCTCGCACGGCCGCGCTCTTCAAGCGTCCGAGCAAAGCTTTCCAAGACGCGCTCGCAGCTGGCGGCCTTGGTCTCCGAGTGCTGCGCCTGAAAGACGCAATGCCACTTGAGGGTGGAGTGCCGCTTGTCGAGAGCGGAAAAGTCATAGGTGCCATTGGCGTCTCAGGAGACGCCGCCGACCGCGACAGCCAGTGTGCCAATGCAGGGGCTGAAGCCCTGAAATAGCTCCTGCATGAGAAGCGGAATAACTGTGAAGAAGAATCGGGCGCGTCGGCAGGTGTTCGGTCCCATCGAAGATGCCCAAATTGGACAGCAATTAAGGCCCGATGGTAGGCTACGCTGGTCGGCCGACGGCCAACACTTTTCGAGTAACCGGAAGATTGTGGGTGGAGCGGAAAATGACGGTCGCTGCCTATCGTAATATCACGATTAATTGGGACGATTTGATAGCGCGTGTGACACTTTCCAGGCCGGAGAAGCTCAACCCTTTAGACTGGGAGACCGTGCGCGAACTTCGCCGTGCTATCGCGGAGATAAATAATCGCCCCGAAATCGTCGTCGTGATCATCACCGGGAGTGGACGGAGTTTTTCTGCGGGTGGTGACCTTGAAGGTTACCTTGACCTCTACCGCAATTCCACACAGTTTGCGGAATTTTTGAATGACTTCCGATCTATGTTGACCGCCATAGAGGAGTCAGGAAAAATCTTCATCGCCGCTGTGAACGGTGTCTGCGTTGCCGGTGGGCTCGAACTCCTGTTAGCTTGCGATCTCGCCATTGCTGGCGACACAGCGCGGATTGGTGACGGCCATTTGAACTTTGGACAATTGCCGGGAGGGGGTGGCTCGCAACGTTTGCCGCGTGCTATTGGGTTGATGCGGGCGAAGCATTTAATGCTCACTGGCGAATTACTGACCGCTCAAGAAGCCGAGAGGGTAGGTCTTGTAAATAAAACTGTCCCGGCGAACGAACTAAGCGATGCCGTCGCCGCGCTTGTTACCCGTATCGTCGACAAAAGCCGGAGTGGCGTCAGCGGTGCAAAGCATTTGGCCAACCTCACAAGAACTACCGACCTTGCCGACGGCCTAAGTCACGAGATCAGTTATGTACACGCATACGCCACAACAGATCCCGATGCGACAGAGGGACTCAAGGCTTTCAAGGAAAAGCGCAAGCCGATTTTTTCAACCTGAAAGAGTTAGTGACTGGGGAAGCACGCAAATGTGGAAGTTGCGAGACAAATATGCGATCGCCGGAATCGGCTGGACTGACTATCTTAAGAATTCAGGACGCACTGTGCGCAGCCTGGCCTCGGAGGCGTGCCTCAAGGCAATCGATGACGCGGGTCTGACGGTAGCTGACATCGACGGTTTTGTTAGCTTTAACTTCAACGATTCTGTCCCAGCGATCGCTGTCGCCACCGAGATCGGCGTACCAGCGGCGGGTTATGCAGTTGACTTCTTGAGCGGCGGTAACGCGGCCAATATGATTATCCTCACGGCTACTGCCGCCATCGAAGCCGGCCTGGCCAAGAACGTTCTATGCTACCGGGCGATGAATGGGAGATCGGGTTTTCGTCTCGGGGGGGGACGCGACATTGTCGCTCATGGCGTAAACCAGTATACCGCCCCATACGGATGGATTACCTATCCGCAAGCGATGGCAATGTGGTGTCGGCGACACATGATCGAGTACGGCACCACAAGCGAGCAGCTTGGTGAGATAGCCGTCACGTTCCGACAAAATGCAGCACTAAATCCACGCGCTATGCAACGCACGCCGATTACGCTCGAAGATTACTTCGGCTCCCGGATGATCGTTGATCCTTTTAGAATGCTCGACATTTGTCTTGAGACCGATGGTGCTTGTGCGGTCCTTGTAACAGGCGCCGCCCAGGCCCGCGACTTGCGGCGCCGCCCTGTCTATATTATGGGGGGGGCTTACGGCGGAGGACCGAATCAGGGCGAGGATTTGTTTGACGCCATCCGGTGGCCCGATCTCGCGCACAATTACACCAAGTACATCGCGGAGGATTTATGGCGCAGCGCGGGTGTGAGCCCATCGGATATCGACCTTGCCCAGATCTATGATTGTTTTACATACAGCGTGATCATGCAGCTGGAAGGGCTGGGCTTCTGCGGTGAAGGCGAGGGGGGATCCTTCATTCAAGGCGGACGGATCGCTCGAAATGGCAAATTGCCGCTCAACACGCACGGCGGCTTGCTTTCTGAAGCTTACATTCACGGCCTCAACCATGTCATCGAAGCCGTGCAGCAATTGAGAGGCGACGCGGGCTCACTCCAAGTGCCGGACGCCGAATTGTGTCTCACGACCGCTGGCGCAATGACCTGTGGAAGCGCCATGGTTTTGAGAAACTAAGGGTATGAGTTATGCCAAGCCACTTCCTGTGCCAGATGCCGATAGTCGCCCGTTTTGGGAAGGCTGTCATCACCACAAGCTGTTAATTATGCGCTGTAACAGGTGTGGTCAGGTCCGATTCCCGCCAACCACGTTCTGTTCGCGCTGTCAGGCGCATGAGCACCTCTGGATTGAAAGCACCGGGCGCGGGCGGGTGTTTAGCTGGATCGTGGTTCGTCATCCAGTTCCTCAAGAGGTCTATGCCGAGGACGTGCCGTACATCGTAGCCGTCGTCGAATTGGAGGAAGGGGTGCGGATACCCTCCAACATCATCGATTGCACGCCGGAACTAGTCCGCGCCGGCCTGCCGGTGCATGTCGTTTTTCGGGATGTGAATGACCAGATATCGTTGCCAGTATTTCGTCCCGATCCCCGGTGACGCGAAAATTGATCGGGACGTATTTGAAAATGTCTGATCGGACAAACTTTCCACTTACTGCCTCGCCACTTATAGCGCGTCTGGCTGGATTATCACGTAATGACTTGGAGGCTTTGCAATTGGCGAGGCTCCGGCGTCAGCTAGAACGTCTGTATGTGGCCAGCCCATATTACCGAAGGCGAATGGATGCTGCGAGATTGTCGCCTGAAAGCGTCAGTTCGCTCGAGGTTTTCCGCAGCCGGTTTCCCGCTTCAGACAAAGCTGACTTTATATCCGACCAGCAGGAGAACCCGCCGTTTGGAGCCCGTTTGAGTATTCCGCGGGATCAAGTTGCTCTCGTCACCATGACCGGCGGCACTTCGGGCCAAGGCCAAGAAATCTACGGCCGCAGCCAGAGAGATATTCATACTCTGGGTTACTTGCATGCCCTACCGTGGTTCCTCGCGGGACTTCGTCCCGGTGATATTGCAATTAACTGCGTGCCCGCTGGCGGAATGACGACGGGTGGTTGGGGCCCGGGTGAGGGATTTCGGATTGCAGGCGCCGTAGCTTTCCACGCAGGCGGAACACTGTCTACCGACGCCAAAATCGACCTGATGCTGCGCTTTCCGGAGTTCAGATTCGTTTACGCTTCAACTAACTACCTGCATACATTGACCGAAGGTATTTTGCGTCGCGGCATCGATCCCAAGGCCACATTTCCAAATATCGGGGCATTATTCATCGCTTCCGAAGGCTACCCGATCGAGTGGGCACAGCGGATCGAAGCCATTTGGGGCTGCCAACTCGGTGAGGGATATGGCAGTACACAATGTGCGGGGTTCGCCGGGTCGACGTTTGATGCCGGCGTTGTCACCGAGGATGGACACCGTGGATATATATATCTCTTCGAATGGGAGACGCTTTGCGAGATCGTCGATTCTCAGACGCTCGAACCTGTGCGCCCAGGAGAAGTCGGAGAACTGATTGTGACCAACCTGTCGGTGGAAGGATCCCCGGTCGTGCGGTTCCGCACGGGCGATGCGGTACGCTTCATATCCCATCGCGAAACTCGTAGCGGACAGGCCTGGAACGCTATCGAGTGCGGCACAATCGGTCGCTACGACGATATGATGAAGATTCGGGGCAACAACGTTTGGCCTGCTGCAGTGGATGCGGCCGTGTTCATTCAACCCGAGATCGCGGAATATGCCGGGCGTGTTTATACTAGCGCAGATGGAAAAACTGAAATTGAAGTGCGTCTCGCGTTCGCCGACCATGCGGCACGTCTCGGGACCGATGATCGCCAACGTTTGCTTTGCGCTGTCAGAAACAAGATCAAGGAACGCACGAACGTCTGGATGACCGTCGTGGAGGTCTCGCGTAGTGACTTACCTGAATTCGCATACAAAGCTCGCCGTTGGAAGGATGAGCGCCAGGAAGGTTACAAGCTTTGAAAGGTGTGCATATGACGCTGGAGAAGTTTTCAAGCGCATCAGATGAAGATGAGAACGCAACGCTCAACTACATGCTGGCGGCGGCCGAACGTCTTTGCAAGACGAACGATGCGTTTATGCAGGGTCAATACCAACATCTGCGGGGGCGCATCTGTGCGCTGATCGAACTACGCCTCGCGGTCGATCGCCAGCAAGAAAAATTATGATTGTTCGCTGTTTGGCGCAGATTAGGCGATAGGTAGGCATGGACCGTTTTCGGCTAGATGGACGCGTGGCTGTCGTAACTGGCGGCGGTGGTGGGATAGGTTCGGCCACCGCGGCGGCCCTTGCGGAGGCTGGCGCAGATGTTGCTGTAGTCGGCCGTAATCTTGCAAAGCTCAAGAACACCGCGCGCTTAATCGAGGCCGCCGGGCGCCGCTCGCTGATTGTCGAAGCCGACGTAACCGATGAGGTGTCGGTGTCCCATGCGGCAGCCGCTGTGATAGATGCCTTCGGCAAGGTAGATATCCTGTTTAACAATGCTGGTATCACGTCACCAAAGCTTCTCGTCGATCTCCCCGCGCCTGAATGGCGGCGGATACTAGAAGTGAATTTGACGGGCTCCTATCTTTGCTCACGCGCTTTTGCCCCGGGAATGATGGCGCGGCGACACGGCAGGATCATCAACATGGGATCCACCCTCTCCGGTCGGGGAATGGCCACCCGCACTGCATACAGTGCCAGCAAGGCGGGCCTTGCCAATCTCGGCGCGGCGCTAGCGTTCGAACTTGGGCCCTATGGGATTACCGTGAATACGATAGGTGCGACCGTAATCGTAACTGAGCTCAACCGAGATCTTATCGAACTACAACCGGAGCTTTATGAGAAAGTAAAAAACCGTACAGCGCTAGGCCGCCTTGGTAAGGTTGATGATGTTGCCGGCGTCTTGGTATTCCTTTCGTCACCAGCGGCGGAATTCGTGACCGGCCAGACGATTTATGTTGACGGAGGCTTTACCGCTGGTTGATAGGGCCGGCGCCGACAGGTCGAAATAACAAACAGTTGAGACCGAAGAAGGGATACAGAGTGAGTTTGGTTTTCATTTGGTGCCTGCTACTAAGCATCCACACAACGCTAGCGCAGTCTGCGACATCCGTCGACATAAACCCCAGATAACGGGAAGATGGGCAGTTACCGGGCTTTAGCGCAATTGGCATACCGCGCGTACGAACAAAAGGATGATAAGACTGCCGCTATCCTGCGCGGGTTTCTTGAGCGAGTCTGGAATCGGGGCGAAGGAGACTTGGGCGAGACTGCCCCAGACACTTGGAGCAAGATCGACCGAAGCATGGACGGCTTCATCAAGCCGCTCACTGGTTTTGCTCAAACAGGAAGGCAGACGAAGTGAAGGAGCAAGCTGCGTATTGAATTTACCTAGACAATCTGTCTGGGCGCGGCAGATTAGAAAGGCCATAACTCACAGAAAGCGGGGTGGCGACGAACTGAGCTCAGATTCTCTCTAAGATACAATTGTGATGTATATCAGAGAGGGTCTATGCGAGTATCGAAATGCGGAAATAGCCCCATAGCTTACACGCAACTATATGCACATTTGTGCATACATACCTACTTCTATCGCGACGGAACTCGATGCTTACCCTACGTGGAATAGTGCGTAAGATTTCGGCGGCGGGCGCCAGCCATTTCGGAAGATTGACGGGCACTTCAGCGCTCTCATTCCTGCGAGAATTGAGATATTCTTCCGGTGCCCCGGATCGACGCATTGAGACGCCTGTCCGGGTTTCGGTTTTTACTTGACACGTCGTACAGGTCTATACGACTATACAAATGGCAACCTACTCGACTGTTGAAGTCGCAAAGCTGGTGGATGTTAGCTGGGACACTCTCAACCGTTGGATACGGGAGAGGAAATTCACTGTCCCTCCTATCCAGTCGGTAGGGCGAGTCAAGGTTCGTCTATGGACTCTGGCCGAAGTAAATGAGGTCCGAAAGTACAAAGAGCAGCATTATCAGGGGAAGGGCATTCAGAAAAAGCGAAAGAAACGAAGCAAGTAAATAAGCGGGACGCGCCGGTGCTGAAACACCAACGCGCCCCTGACCAAAGTCGCACCGGAGGTGCAACCATGGCTGCAAAAGAAGTTATCCACTTTCCATTCCTCGCGCAACTCGCATCGCGCTCATTTTTTCCGGTTCAATCTCCTCTCGAACCGGTCGCTGAATCTCCTCCCGACTGAATCCTAAGGCTTGTCTGTCTCGACGCCGGTCGGACTTCCGACGGTCTTGCTAGCCGTGTGTCGCAACACTTGATTAACTGCCGGACGCGGCTTCCCGCCGCAAGCAGTGGAGGAGATTCAAATGCAAAAAGCGCATCTGTACGAAGCAATTCTGTTGGTGAATCGTGGCGTTGACGAAGCCGTGCGCGGGCTCGAACGCCTCCGACGAGCCAAGGGCCCGCAGCTCGATTCCGCGTGCTTCGACGAAGAACTTGTAGTGTTTGAGGATCACCGCGCGCGGCTCAATTCCTACCTCTGCACCGCCCTCCAACACTCAGAGTTGCAGGATTCGGCCCGCTTTGAAACCCGGTACCGCGAGTACGAGAAGCGCGCCCTGGACGAAGTGCAGGTCTACCGCGACGTACGCGTATTGGAAGATCGCCGGCGCGTCGAAGGAAAACCGCCCAAGGTGCGGTTTTTCACCCAAGAGGAACAACAGGAATGGGAGCGGCAGTGTCCGAAGCCGCCCGCCGATGTTCCGCGGTCGGAAGGGGAGGCCAGCTAATGAGAAAGAAGAAAGCGGCGAAGACGCAGCATAGAGATTTGCCAAAGCCTGAGAAGCAGTATCCCGGCGTCCACGGCAAGATCGTGGATTGGGCCGAACACGTTTTCGAGGAAGGGATGCTGTACGTGCGGGTGCGCTTCACGGATAAGACCGAACTGTGTTGGAGCCTGCAAACGGCGCACGTGCTCAGGGAAGCCGACCTAAGCGACTGGAAAACCGGAGACTACGAACAACTGAAGCTCTACGCGGAGAACGAAATCGGTTGGCCCGAGTGACCCGGGAACGCAACCCGGAAGAGAATTAGGCGCCGCAGAAGATCCCACCAGGCCTCTGGCTGAACCTTGGCTCATGGTTTAGGTTGATGAAATTCTCAAGAAGTTGCCGCGCAAGGGAAGGGTGTTTGATGCAAGAAACTTGCGGAAGTCTTTTCAAGCTGCATGCGTTAAGGTAGGATTGGCAGTCAAGACAGGACCCAAAGTTTGGCAGTACAAGGGCTTGCTTGTTCACGCCTTTCGCCGGTCAGGGGTTCCACGGAGAATCGCGATGAAGGTTTCGGGGCACTTGACCGAGTCGACTTTTGAAAGGTACAACATCGTGGACTCGACGGATTTGCACAAGGCAATGGCGAAGGTCGAGAGGTATTTTGATGGCAATTTGATGGCAGTTGACGGAAACCAGCACCAGGATCGTCAACAAATGCTTTTCTTTTCAACAAAGCCGAGGTAGCTCAGTTGGTAGAGCAGCCGATTCGTAATCGGCAGGTCGGCGGTTCAAGTCCGCCTCTCGGCTCCAATATTCTGTCACCCATGTGTCGGGTCGCTCATGTGGGTTTTGTACAGCTTCCTATTTTCAATTGATGATTTGAGGGCGGGACGTTGCAAGGTCGTTGCAAGTTTCCGTTCTGAACTGATCTCCTAGTGCGTCCATTGCGGCCGTTTGTGCGCTAGAGACCGATTTCGCGTAGATATTCACGGTCAAACCCAGGTTAGAATGCCGCAAAATCGCTTGAATGGTTTTGTCGTCTATCCCGATAGCGTGAAGATTTGTAGCGAGCCGCGCCGAAAGGCATGCCAGCCGTGCCATTGAAGGCTCTTGTCTAGCTCAAATGTGTGAGCCTGGACATTGTGATTAGCCTTTGACTGGCGACACTTCGCGCACGTTTGTATAGCCGGTAGGATCACCCGACGCGCGAGATTATCCAAGTTCAAAGGCTTTCCATTCCCAGTTTGGAAAATCGGCAGGTCCGGCTGGGCGAGCTTTCCTGCGCGTACCTTGTGGGATTAGGGCCGCGACACATTCGTGAATATCAGGCCGAACACTGCGGCCGAGATCCAACTTCGTTCTCCTCCCGCCCTGGTCACTGTTGCCGCATGAAACGCCTCTCTACAACACGAAACTGTTGCGTGCCTCAGCACGCTCCGACTCTCTCTGCCTTGCCGTTCTACAAACCGCGCCTTTTTACTTTCTCCAGTCGTCTCTTCACACAGTTTTGCGCTTTCCTCACTCTTTCATCTCTCGCGGTCGTCTGTCGTGCTCTGCCGCACTGCCTCGGCACATCTCAACACCGCACCTTCCCTGCATTGAATTTGCATAGGGCCCGCGTCCGCCGCAACCACGGGCGGCTTCCTTCTAACGGCTCTATCGAACGCGCGCAGAACTCCCTGCCTGCCTTCAGACCTCAGTGAGAACGCGCGTCCGATAGAGCTCTAACGTTAATCAGGACCTAGCCCACAGTAGATCTCTCTTCGTTGACTTGCTACACGGGCCCAACCTAAGATGTGCGCAAATGGCGGAAATCCCATCTCGAATCGGCCAGACCTTCTCGCACTACAGAATTATCGAAAAGCTCGGAGGCGGTGGCATGGGTGTGGTGTACAAGGCCGAGGACACCGAGCTTGGCCGCTTCGTGGCGCTGAAATTCCTTCCCGCGGAGCTGGCGCAGGATCCCGGCGCGCTCGAACGTTTTCGCCGCGAGGCTCGTGCGGCCTCGGCGCTGAATCACGCGAACATTTGCACGATTTACGAAATTGGCGACGGCGCCGGGCAGATGTTCATCGCGATGGAGTACATGGAAGGCGCCACGCTGAAGCACCGCATCGGCAGCCGGCCGATGGACCTGGAACAGCTGCTCGACCTCGGCATCGAGATTGCCGACGCGCTCGACGCCGCGCATGCCAAGGGCATCGTCCACCGCGACATCAAGCCCGCCAACATTTTCATCACAGAACGCGGCCACGCGAAAATTCTGGATTTCGGACTGGCCAAGCAGACGCGCGCGGGCGACGCCGATGGCGTCACTCGTTCCGATGCGCGCACGTCCGATGGCAACGCGGAATTTTTGACCAGCCCGGGCACCACGGTGGGCACGATCGCCTACATGTCGCCCGAGCAAGTGCGCGGGAAAGCGCTCGATGCGCGCACCGATTTGTTCAGCTTCGGCGCCGTGTTGTATGAAATGGCCACCGGGACCATGCCGTTTCGCGGCGAAGCCTCCGGCGTGATTACGGATGCGATTCTGAATCGCGCGCCGGTGCCTCCCGTGCGTCTGAATCCGGATTTGCCGGTGAAGCTCGAGGAAGTGATCAACAAAGCGCTCGAAAAAGATCGCGAGCTGCGTTGCCAGACTGCCGCGGAACTTCGTGGTGACTTGAAGCGACTGAAGCGCGATACAAGTTCGGACCGGAGATTTGCCCCCGGCGGCAGTGACACAATTCCCGCGAGCGGCACGTCAAGCGCGACAGGCTCGGCATCCGGCGTCGCAGACGCGAACGGAACAACGATTCCGCTCGCAGCCACACCGCGCCACGCGTCGCGAAGCACGCGCCTCGTGGCCGGCGCCACAGCCATCCTGTTGATTGCCGCATTGACCTGGTGGAAATTCCATGGCAAGACGGCGCGCCCCTCCGGCCAAAACGGTTCGGCGCCAATGCAGATCAAGCAGCTCACCAATACAGGAGACGCCGGCTTTGGCGACGTTTCTCCCGACGGGCACCTGGTAGCCTATGCCCGCGAACAGCACGGAACGCAGACTCTCTGGTTGTTCCAACTTGCCACCGGAAGCACCGCGCAGATCGCGACGTTGAGCGCTCCCCTACGCACCGGCCTGCGCTTTTCACCCGATGGCAACTACATCTATTTTTCCTTGCAGGCTCAGGGGGCTCCCAAACCAACTCTTTATCGCCTGTCTTCTCTCGGCGGTGTGCCCGAAATGATTCTGGATGATGTGCGCTCAAGCGTCAGCTTTTCCCCGGAAGGCAAGCGCATTTTGTTCACGCGTCAGGCGCCGGAGAAACACGAATCCTACGTGATGATGGCAGACTCCGATGGCCACAATCCGCGCATTGTGGCCACCAAGAAAGAGCCTCAGGAAATTCGTCCCTCAGGGCCCGCCTGGCTGCCAGACGGCCAGCACGCCGTCATTGTATGCAAGGAAGACGTGGCCCGCGCCGAGGTGCATCTTGAGCTCGTGGACCTCGGAAAAGGAACATCCGCATCGCTCGGCAACTTGGTGCGGCCTGTCATGGGGCGTTTAACCTGGCGCTCCAATCCGGATGCCATCGTCTTTACCGGAGCAGAAAAAGCGGGAGAACTTGGCAGCCAGCTCTGGGAGGTACTTTATCCCAGCGGCGAATTGCGGAGAATCACCAATGACGTGAACTCCTACGATAGCCCCGGAGTGACAGCCGATGGAGCCAAACTCGTCGTTCCGCAGGATCTCTTCCGCGCCGGAATCTGGCTCGCACCCACCTCGAATCCCGACGCCCCGCGCCAGATTACTCCCGGCACGAGCCGCGTCGATGGGATGGGGATTGCCTGGGACGGGAACGGCGAGCTCGTTTACGGGTATTCCGGAGGAGGTGTCTCCAAGCTGGCGAAACTTGATTTGTCCGCCGCCCAACCGGAGGATATACATCTGCCTGGCGAGGTTCAATTGTTTCCCGCATCGTGCGGGAAAGGCGCCATTGCTTATAGCGAAGCTTATATTGATATCGATATCGTGAATAAGAGTTCCTCCACTTGGCGTGCGGATCTGAACGGAGGAACGGCGGTCGAGCTCGATCCCGGCCCGTCCCTTGGACAGCCGAACTGCACTCCGGACGGCAAGTTCGCGGTCTATTCAAAAGCCGACGGAAATGAGAGCCGGCTCATGCGCGTGCCTGCAGCAGGCGGAACGCCGCAGAAGCTGAACGATTTGAACATGGGTTACCCCAAGATTTCACCGGACGGCAGGCAAATCGCCGCGCTCTATTGGAGCAATCCGACGGTGTCGGTGCCCCAGCTCGCTCTGCTTCCAATCGAGGGCGGAGCGCCAACCCAAATTATAGATCTGCCCAAGACGACCGTTCCAGAGCCCTACCACGACTTTATAGGCCTCGGCTGGACTGCGGATGGACGCAACATCGTTTTTCCAATCGCGCAGAATGGAGTGATCAACCTTTGGCTTCAGCCGATCGGCGCGCTCGGAAGCAAGCCGGCTGCTCCACGGCAATGGACGCATTTTGCCGCGAACGGTGTAAAAGAATTTGCAATTTCACCCGACGGAAAACAGATTGCGCTCGCGCGCAGCATGTCCACCAGCGACATGGTCCTCATCACTAACGTCCCCTGATGCAAAGCGTCAGATTCCGACTGCGGCCTCTTAATCCCATCCTCGTCCCGGACATCGCGTCAAAGATTCTATTCTTACTCCACAGATGTCTGGCCCGTCTGTAAGGAACTTCTTGTCACGTCCCCGAATTCGAATCTGTAGTGCTCCATCTCTAGTCCCCTTTGACCCACTGGAAGGAGGAATAAAAGAGGACTTAGGGGTCGCGGGCGTTCATCCTTTTGCTATGAAGACACGGCTGCTCCTAGGGATGGGTGCCATGCGGCCTACAAATTGCAGATTCTTACCGACATACCTGACCTTTAATAAATTTCTTCGCCACCTGTCGTCTTTTGCCAGCCGTTTACGATTTCTTCAGTAGAGGCGGAGATTCTCGCAATTCCGGATTCCTGGGAGACCTCTTTTTCAGGGAAAACTCCGCGGTTGCCGCGGTCAAAAAAGGAGATTCCATTTATGCGCCGTGATCGAGTTTGGCTATCTGTTGCCGTCTTCGCATGTGCCGTGCTGCTGGCGAGCGCTGTGCCGGCGCCAGCGCAAACGGTGACCGCCACTGTCACCGCCGGGAGCCAGCCGTTCGCCGTGGCCGTTAACCCCGTTACCAACAAAATCTACGTGGCCAACGCGGGCGGCACCACCGTTACGGTGATTGACGGCGCGACCAACGCGACCACCACCGTCAGCGCCGGGACCAACCCCGGAGCCGTGGCCGTCAACACTGTGACCAACAAAATCTACGCGACCAACAGTGGCAGCAACACCGTCACGGTGATTGACGGCGCGACCAACACGACCACCACGGTCAGCGTTGGGAACGTCCCTAGCGCTGTGGCCGTCAACCCCGTCACCAATAAAATCTACGTGGCCAACCTCTTCGGCAGCAACGTCACGGTGATTGACGGCGTGACTAACGCAACCACCACCGTCAGTGTCGGGACCGACCCTTACGGCGTGGCCGTGAATCCCGTGACCAACCAAATCTACGTGTCCAACGACAGCAGCAACACCGTTACGGTGATTGACGGCGCGACCAACGCAACCACCACCGTCAGCGCCGGGACCGACCCACAAGCCGTGGCTATCAATCCGGTGACCAACCAAATCTACGTGGCCAACCCCGGCACCAAGACCGTCACAGTGATAGATGGCGCGACCAACGCGAGCACCACCGTCAGCGCCGGGACCGACCCACAAGCCGTGGCTATCAATCCGGTGACCAACCAAATCTATGTGGCCAACTACGACACCAACAACGTCACGGTAATTAACGGGGCGAACAACTCCACCACCACGGTCAGCGTCGGGACTAACCCCGAAGCCGTGTCAGTAAACCCCGTCACCAACACAATTTACGTGGCCAACCAGGGGAGCAGCAACGTCACGGTGATTGACGGCGCCACGAACGCGACCACCACCGTCAGCGCCGGGACTGGCCCCGACGCCGTGGCCGTCAACCCCGTCACCAACACAATTTACGTGGCCAACAACAACAGCAACACCGTCACGGTGATTGACGGCGCGACCAACGCAACCACCACGGTCAGCGCCGAGACCAATCCCTACACCGTGGGCGTCAACCCCGCCACCAACCAAATCTACGTGGCCAACAATGGCAGCAACAACGTCACAGTGATTGACGGCGCGACCAACGCGACCACCACGGTCGGCGTCGGGACCAACCCGCGAGCCGTCGTCGTCAACACGGTGACCAACAAAATCTACGCGGCCAACACCGGCAGCAACAACGTCACGGTAATTGACGGCGCGACCAACGCGACCACCACGGTCAGCGCCGGGACCTACACTTATGCCGTCGCCGTCAATCCCGTGACTAACAAAATCTACGCAGTCAACTACACCAGCGGGACCGTCACGGTGATTGACGGCGCGACTAACGCGACAACGGCGGTCAGCGTCGGGATCGCCCCCGTAGCCCTGGGCGTCAACCCGGTTACCAACCAAATCTACGTGGCCAACGAGGGCGGCAACACCGTCACGGTGATTGACGGCGCGACCAACACGACCACCACGGTCAGCGTCGGGAGCGGCCCCGACGCCGTGGCCGTCAACCCGGTTACCAACCAAATCTACGTGGCCAACGAGGGCGGCAACACCGTCACGGTGATTGACGGGGCGAACAATGCGACCACCACCGTCAACGTCGGCACCACCCCCACCGCCTTGGCCGTCAACCCGGTCACCAACCAAATCTACGTGGCCAACAACAACAGCAACACCGTCACGGTGATTAACGGGGCAAACAACTCCACCATCACCGTCAACGTCGGCACCAGCCCCGCCGCCGTGGCCGTCAACTCGGTTACCAACAAAATCTACGTAGTTAACGACGGGAGCAACACCGTTACGGTCGTTGACGGGGCGACTAACGCGACCACCACTATCAACCCCGGCAGCACCCCCGTATTTGCAGCTATCAATCCGGTGACCAACAAAATCTATGTGACCAACATCGGCAGCAGCACTGTTGCGGTGATAGACGAACAGCAAGTGCAGCCTGTCCCGCTGCTGGCTGAGATCACAGCGCTTTCGGGCAACGTGACCGCCAGCTTCACACCGGCGTTCAACTTCACGGCCAACAGCAACTTTGCGCCTTTCGCGCCGAACCCGGATAACCTCTTTTTCCAGGTGGACACCTGGCAAGGGCCGTGGACCGCGGCGACGGCTCAAGGCAATGGCGCCTTCACCGGCCAGACAGCGGCGCTCCAGCCGGGCGTGCACATTCTGTACGCCTACGCCACCGATGGCCAGGACGCCACCTCGACGATGGGCTCAAGCGGATTCGGTGTGGGAACCAGCCCCCTGATCAGCAACATTGCGGCTTACCCGTTCCTAGTGTCGCCGCCTAACGCCTCCATTTCGCCGGGCAGTCTCAACTTCGGCAATCAGTTGGTTGACACCACCAGCGTGGAGCAGACGGTGATGCTCGCCAATAACTCCGGCGGACCGTTGGCGATTGCCGGCATCGCGGCCAGCGGCGACTACAGCGCCTTTAGCAACTGCCCAGCCGCGCTTGACGCGGGCCAGAGTTGCACCATCGTGGTCAGCTTTACGCCTAGCGTCTACGGCCCGGACAATGGCACGCTCACTGTGACCGATGACGACCTGGGCGTGAATGGAACCCTACAGACTGTCAGCTTGACCGGCACCGGTATGGCTGTCACCACCCTCAGCCTGACCCCGACCACGCTTTCCTTCGGCAATCAAGCCCTTGCCACTACCAGCGCCGTGAAGAAGGTGACCGTGAAAAATAGCGGAACGGGCCAGCTCACCTTCTCCAACATCACCATCACCGGGGCCGACCTTGGCGACTTCGCCCAAACCAACACCTGCACGGGCTCATTTGCCCCAGGCAAGACATGCACCATCAGCGTTACCTTCACCCCATCGGCCACCGGCACGCGCAGGGCGAGCCTGGAGCTGACCGACGACGCGCAAGGCAGCCCGCAGGCCGTGCCGCTGTCGGGCACGGGGGAATCGCAGTCGACGGTGAGCCCGGCCACGTTGACGTTTGCCGCAGAGACCGTAGGAACCACCAGCGCCGCCAAGACCGTAACGCTCACAAACAATCTCTCGACCGCTCTCACCTTTAACGGCATCACCTTCACCGGCGCCGATCCGGGCGACTTTACCGAGACCAACACCTGCGGCAGCAGTGTGCCGACCAAATCGCACTGCATCATCAGCGTGAAGTTCTCGCCCAAAGCGACTGGCATGCGCACTGCCACGATGAACATAAACGACGGCGCCAACAATAGCCCACAGACCGTCTCGCTGACCGGGACTGGCAAGTAAGGTTAGGAATAATCAAATGCGATGTGATAGATAACGACTTTTTAACATGTGAATCGGGGGCAAGAATGCTAGGTCCTGATAAGTCCTAGTGCTGTATCGGAAGCGCGAAGCGGCAGGAGCGATGCACGAGCATGGCGCGCTTGCGCGCTTTCGATAGAGCGACTTGAAGGAAGCCGCTTGTGTTTGCGGCAGATGCGGGGCTACGGGAATTGAATTGATTCCATCAGTTGAAAATCAATCTATGGCGATTTCTTTACCGGAGCTGAACTCCCAGCACGACAACTTCAATCCAAACGGTGTTTGTAAAAACTACCCCTTGCCAAGCCTCGTAGGGAAGTCCTTTGATTTGCTCTTCATTGTCGGGAAGTGGCGCCTTGTCCCAGCAAAATGACGATGACAAGTTGCCGATTGATTTGTACGTTCCACTCAGTCGCCATCGACCCGGTGTACTGAGTTGCGGAAAGGATTCCGGCTGGACCGAAATAACCCTGCCGTAAAAACCTCCCGGCTGGAGAACTGCCCAACGGTAAACCAATCTCCGCGCAAAACTGTCTTTGGCGGTGTAGACACAGTCGCTTGCGCAGCCGAATCCGGGTCCTGTCTGAGGTTTCATCGACGGACCTAAATCGAGCCGCAGCGATAAGGGCGAAGGCGTACAAGGGTCATAAATTGTCTCTTCAATGAAAAGTGGCTCGGAACCGACGTTCCAAATCTCAACTCGCACGTTAAGAACCTCGCCAACTTTAATCGATTTCTTTATCGGAATTAGTCGGACCTCGATTCGTTTACTGTCGGTGTCTTGTGTCTGAGGGTCTCCGAACGCCAGGGGTTGGAACACCCCAAGTGTTGGAATCAGAGCCACGGCGATGGCCAGCAACGGAAAACGTTGAGCGTTCAAAAGACACCCCCACCATTTGACACCATTCGGAATTCTAAGGGTGAGCCTTAGTGCCCGGTTAGTTCGGATTACCGGTTCTAGTGCCCACATGTCCGGCAAGCCCAGCGTTAATCAAGCACTATCCCCTTGGCTTCAACGGTTGTACATGTAAGATCACATCGGCGTTCCTGCGTAGGTGAAACTCAACTTGAAATCCTGGCTTACGAGCATAAAAGTTAGATGGTGGCTTTCGGCCGCAAAGCGAAGACGTAAACGCTATCCGGAAGCTCTGGAATTTCTCCAGAAAGTAATCGAGGCCGAACCCGATCATTCGCTTGCCCTCGTTCAGGCTGGATATTGCTTCACTGAACTTGGCCGATATGAAGAAGCCTTAGACTCTTTTGAACGTGCTCTGCAGCTTTCGCCCAGTTACGCTGAGGCTCACGCTTACTTGAGCGACGTGTACCGTGAACTTGGGCGAAACCAAGAAGCCCTTGAGTCGCTTAACCGCGCATTCCGCATTAAGCCGGGACTGAAACAACTCGCATTCTGGCTATTCCGACTTGGGTCCGTATCCGGAAGACTTGGTCTGTGGAATGAATCATTGGAGGCATTTCAGAGCGAAGCAAAATTAACTCCGAGGGAGGCGAGTGCTTGGGAAGGAATCGGTTGGGCTTGTAGTTCATTGAACCGAGATTCCGAAGCCGTTGACGCATATTTGCGGGCGCTACAGCTCAAGCCCGCTCGGGAAACTCTACATTATGATTTAGGAGTGGCCTACCTACGATTACAAGAATTTAAAAAGGCTGCCCAGTGTTTTCGCAGCTACGTAAAACTCCGACCGGACAATTCCGACGGAGTTTTCCAGCTCGGGGTCGCATTCGCGGGAGACGGGGATTTTAGAGAAGCTTTCAATCTAATTTTGCAAGCGACGAAGCTCGCGCCGAAAAATGCAATTTTTCAATTCAACCTCGGTTTGGTATATAGCGAACTCGGAAAGCACGAAGAGGCCGCCTCCTCTTTCGAACGGGCAATCGCACTAGATCCAAGTGATTCTGAGTCACGTTCGCGACTGGCAGTTTCGTATGCGCAGATAGGCAAGCGATTGGAAGCGATTGACTCCGCCAAAGTGGGGGTGTGCCTGAGTCCGAACTCGGCAGATGCATACCTTTGCCTCGGCGTTGCGTTGCATTGGCCCGATGGCTACGCCGATGCTGCACGCGCATATGAAAATTCTCTTGAGTTGAACCCCGATCAATTCGAAGCTCTGGCCAACTTAGGTGATGCTTGTTTGCAGCTTGGACGAACCGAGGAAGCGATTAAAGCTCTTGATAAGGCAGCAATAATGAAGCCGGACGATGGGAAGGTTCATTTTCTTCTCGCCGAATCCTATCTGAAAATCGGAGACCGCGCCAACGCATCACGCGAGTACGAAATTGTTAAACGACTGGACGGCCCACTTGCTGAAGATTTTGCCAAACTGTTGAATACATAGAGGGCCACCGCTGCCACAGTCCGAAGTGACTCCTTTTATATTGCGTCGGATAACCGGAGCAGTATTTCACTTGTCCGGGAAGCGCTTATCAGGAGTTAGAGCTAGAATAGTCGGCGTCTGGTGATGGAGGCACAGGAGATTGCGATGCTTAAGTTCGATCATCTGACCCTTCCCGTCAGCAACTGGACTGCTTCCAGAGATTGGTATGTAAAATCCTTGGGACTTAAGATCGAATTCGAGGTCCCGGAACGCCGCACTGTAGCCCTTCAAGATCATTTCGATTTCACGATTTTCCTTGTACAAGATTCGGTGCTTTTTCACACCGCTGGTTTGTCCATGACCTTCCAAGTCGACGACGTGCAAAAGTCTTTTGAGGACCTTTCCGGTAAAGGCTTCCAGTTCACCCATCCACCTGAAAAACGGTTCTGGGGATACGGAGCGGAACTACGCGACCCAGACGGATATTTCGTCCGTTTGTGGGATCAGAAGTCAATGAAGGCCAGAGGGTAGACAGCGCTTCTGTCTTTCTCGGTTAACCGGGCACCTGAAGCAGTACTTAACTTCTCCGGTAAGTGACTTAGGTCCGGAATACCTGACCGCGAATCGCGGCTGGCGGGGACGGCGTGTGGATTATCAGCAATGCTGGTTTGCCGGAGCCCTCGCTCTTGCGCCTCGAACCTTCTTTTTCTTACGTCTCACTCCCTTCCCCCCCCAGCATCGATCACCGTCGGTTCTGGTGCAGGCGTCTGGGTGATCGATGGTTCCCACCATGTGTATGCGTGGGTCCGACCGTAGGCCGTCGAAACAACTGGCCGCAGGCACGAGTGCCCCACGTCCTCGCGATGTTCGAGGCTTGGGGCTTCGCTGCAAAACGAGATTCCAGACGCTCCCTGCGCCCTTGGCCCCGCGCGGGAACATGCGGAAAACGCCGAGCCAACTTCCGCTATCCAGACGGATTCACTCATTGAGTCCGTGGGTCTGTGACCGGTTCAGAACGTCCCAATTGGGACATAGTTCGTCGCGGAAAACAGCAAGCGAGGACGAAACCCGGAAAGCCAAATACGAAAACAGCAAGCGCCAAAAAAATCAGCGGGCCAGAAATATTTTTCCTGGCTTTACCCGAGCTTCCTTTTTGAGCCGGTCGAAACTAGGGATGGTAAACCCTTCCGGTGACCCGCGCCTCGCTCGCTCGAGTATTTCGCTATCTACTCACAGCTAAACAGATGTTTCTCCCGGGCAAGGATTGTCTAATCAACCTATTGGACGGTGTTGCATCGACCGGTTGAACTGGCACGACTCATCGGGAGTTAGCCGCGTGAGCGAGTAATCGCGCCCTTTTCTCCGGCATCCGAGTGGGGAAAAAAAATCGGATGCACCCTTTCCAGGCGAGATGGCACTAGAGTTTTATTTGGCCCGTGGAGTAAAATCCAGCCGTGTTTATTTAACCTTCCCAGGGAGCGCCTCATGAAAACCAATCCTGTGGTAATTACGTTTCTTTTCACTCTCGGTCTGTTTGTCGCGCTCTTAACTCCCGCGCAGGTTCGGGCCCAGGAAACTGACACCATGGACAAAGACACGGCTGCCAAACTCTTCCCGAAGCAGGCCTATTCGCCGGCAGCAGGTCACGACTATCCCACCCATGTGTACTGGGGCGATACTCACGTCCATACCTCCTACTCGATGGACGCGGGGGCATTCGGCGCGAGGCTAGGACCGAAAGACGCTTACATTTTTGCGAAAGGCAATGAGATTACTACCTCCACCGGTCAGCGCGCCAAACTTTCCCGTCCGCTCGACTTCATCGTCGTCACGGATCATTCCGATGGCTTCGGCTTTTTCCCGAAGCTCTTCGGAGGAGACTCCAAAATGCTGGCCTACCCTCAGGGCAGGCGCTGGTATGACCTGATGCATTCCGGCCAAGGTGCAACGGCGGCCATCGAAATCATCACCAGTTTTTCACAGGGGAAAATGGCCGAGGGTTTGCTTCCGCTTCCCGGCTCGAGCGAATATCGCGCCGCTTGGGACGAGACGATTAAGGCGGCCGAAGAGGCCAATGAGCCGGGCAGATTTACAGCTTTTATTGGATTTGAATGGACTTCGAATACCGGTGGCAACAACCTGCATCGCAATATTCTTTTCCGCGACAACGGCGACAAAGCGAGCATGGTCGAACCGTACACAACGCAAAAACCACTGGGCAGCGACAACCCGCGAGACCTTTGGAAATGGATGGCTGATTACGAGCAAAAGTCCGGCGGGCAAGTGCTGGCGATCGCCCACAATGGGAATCTCAGCAACGGGCGCATGTTCCCTCTCATTGAATCCTTCACCGGCAAACCAATCGATCGCGAGTACGCGCAGACTCGCGCGTTCCGCGAACGAATTTACGAAGTAACGCAGATAAAGGGAGATGGCGAGACGCACCCTTTTTTGTCGCCCAACGACGAATTTGCCGGTTACGAAAGATGGGACAAGGGCAACCTCGACCTCAGCGTTCTCAAAACGAATGACATGCTCGAATTCGAATATGCACGGTCCGCCCTCCGAAACGGTTTGAAGATCGAAAAGGAACTCGGCGTCAACCCCTATAAATTTGGAATGGTCGGCTCTACGGATTCACACACAGGCCTCGCGACTGCTGATGAAGACAATTTCTGGGGCAAGACTTCCAGCTCCGAGCCGAGTCCTGACCGAGCGACGCACCCATTCGTGAAGACGGACAAGGCCGTCATCATGGGTTGGGAACAGGCCGCGTCCGGCTACGCGGGGGTCTGGGCCACGGACAACACGCGCGAAGCCCTGTTCGACGCCATGCAGCGTAAAGAAGTCTACGCAACAACTGGTCCGCGCATGATCGTGCGTTTCTTCGGTGGATGGGACTTTGACCCGAAGGACGCCCAAAGCCGCAACCCCGCCAATCCAGGCTACACCAAGGGGGTGCCGATGGGCGGCGATCTTAGCAACGCGCCCTCTGGAAAGGCTCCGAGCTTCCTGGTGGCTGCCATGAAGGACCCCATGGGCGCAAACCTTGATAGAGTGCAAGTGATCAAGGGCTGGCTTGACGCCAGTGGTCAAACTCACGAGAAAATCTACGACGTAGCTGTATCCGACAATCGGAAGATTGCGGCAGACGGTCGCTGCAAAACGCCGGTCGGAGATACCGTTGACGTTCCCAACGCGACCTACACGAATACCATCGGCGCGTCCGAACTAATTACGGTCTGGAAAGATCCGGAGTTCGGCGCTGCGCAGCCATCCTTTTACTACGTCCGCGTGCTAGAGATTCCCACCCCTCGATGGACTGCTTACGACGCGAAGTATTTCGGAGTCACGATGCCGGCGGAAGTGCCCATGAAGGGTCAGGAGCGCGCTTACACTTCCCCCATCTGGTATACGCCAACGAAATAAAAGGGGGCTGGCCGTGATCAAAAAACTCTTACGGGAACCGCTCGTTCATTTTCTGATTTTGGGAGCGCTATTGCTTTTCGCCTCCAACCTCGTGAATAACCGGACGAGTGGTGACACCAAGAAAATTGTCATCACTGCAGGTCAAATCGAGCATCTGGAATACGGCTTCGCTCGTGTCCATCAACGGCCGCCCGATCCGGACGAGCTGAAAGGCCTCATCCGAGACTACCTTAGAGAGGAAGTCTATTACCGCGAAGCGTTAGCGCTCGGGCTCGACCGCGACGATGTACCAATTCGCCAGCGCTTGCGGCAGAAAATGGAGTTCATTTCCGAGGATGTTGCAGCCCAGGCCGAACCTACCGAGACCCAACTCCGCTCCTATCTCAACGATCATCCCGACAAATTTCGCGTGGAGCGTCACTTCACATTCAGCCAGATTTATCTCAATCCCGCCCGTCACGGCCAGCGCTTGAATGCCGACGCACAAAAAATGCTCGCCCAGTTAAACAAACCGGACACTGAGGCCAACGTCTCGACGATGGGAGACCCCTTCCTCCTTGAGCCGAGGTCTCAGGACGTTTCCGCAAGTGATGTCGCGCGGGATTTCGGCGACAAATTCGCCGCGGCCTTGGGCGAACTGCCCGTCGGCAAGTGGCAGGGACCCGTTGAATCCGGTTTAGGCACGCATCTCGTATATGTCAGCACGCGGACAGACGGGCGACTTCCTCAGCTCGACGAAGTGCGCAATGCCGTCCGCCGCGAATGGGCGAACGACTACCGCCTGGAAGCCAACGAAAAATTCTACGAAGGCCTTCTGAAGCGCTACATCGTGACGGTGGAGCTGCCCCAGCCTGCGGCCGGCGAAAAAGCGCAGGCTGGCGTGAAACGGCCATGAAACGATTGCTCATTCTTCAATTTCTCCTTATCGGGTCTGTCGCCATAGCTGCGTTTGCGCATGAGGTCCGGCCCGCGTATCTCGAGCTCCGCCAAACCGGCGCTGAAACATATGACGCCGTGTGGAAAGTCCCTGGACGCGGCGAAGACCTTCGCTTCGGGGTCTACGTGCGCTTGCCGGCAAACTGCCAAAAGATTGGCGAGGTTCGAACGACCGTCGTCAACAACGCCTTCAGTGATCGTTGGACCATAAATTGTACGGGAGGGCTCGCCGGCGGGACAATCCTGATCGAAGGGCTCTCTTCGACAGTGATTGACGTCCTTGTGCGCGTCGAACGCCTCGATGGATCCGAACAGGTGACTCGCCTTGCTGCTTCTTCCCCTTCTTTCATCGTCGAAGCTGCGCCCCATCGGCTAGAAGTTGCCCGGACTTATCTGGTGCTCGGCATCGAGCACATTCTTACTGGAATTGACCATCTTTTGTTTGTGTCGGGTCTCTTGCTCCTGGTCACCGGCTTTCGCCGTCTTCTGCTGACCGTAAGCGCCTTTACACTTTCTCATACCGTCACATTGACTCTCGCTACGCTCGGATTCGTTCACGCTCCGCCGGCCCCAATCGAAGCGGTCATTGCTCTGAGTATCGTTTTCGTCGCTTATGAAGTACTGCGCAAAAAAGAAAATCCCGACGGTCTGGCGCAGCGCAAGCCGTGGCTCGTTGCCTTCTCTTTTGGGCTTCTGCATGGTCTCGGTTTTGCCGGTGGACTTAGCGCCGCCGGCTTGCCTGCTGCGCACATCCCTCTCGCCCTAGGATTCTTCAGTGCCGGTGTCGAAGTCGGTCACTTTTCTTTTGTGGCCGTCGCCGTGGCGCTAATAGCCGCGGTACGGCGCTGGACGATGGCGCTCCCTGCGTGGTCCTCTCGGGTTCCGCCCTACGCCATCGGAAGCGTCGCTGCTTACTGGCTCATCGTGCGGCTTGCGGCATTCTGAAGCAACCGGCTGGCGAACTCCCTGCGATTTCCACATTGATATAAGCGTTGCGAGAAGTGTCTAAAACGTAAAAAGAAATAATTAACCCTTTTTTTTCCTGCCGCGTTTCACACCGGCAAGAGCCTTTCGTGCGCGGGCAACATCCCGCTCCCTCCGAAGTCGCACTTGTACTCCGCCGACTTTCCGTAAGGGCGGAGCGGCGAAGGTTTTCGCTTTAACGTGGCGTTGCAGGGTCAGGATCGTTACGCCTAACTTCTTGGCGGCTTCGCGCGTTGAATAACCGATTCTCATGCATAGACCTGTATCACCTTGCCGGAAGCGTCGTCAAATGAAGCGGACAGATGGCTCCCAGCAGAGAGTAATTGTAGCGTTGCAAGTTGCGTTGTAAGATTGGCTGCCGATCATGCCCAAATGACGCCGAAGAGGGCAGAAGGCCATGCATGGAAACACAGCCAGTTAGAGGCGAAATATCCATTTCGTAATCGGCAGGTCGGCGGTTCAAGTCCGCCTCTCGGCTTGAGCCGCGAACACCTCAAGTCCCGATCTATAAGCCCTTCGGCATCATCAATCTAGAGGCGATGGCCTGACCTGCCTGCTTCCCGCCTTCGCGATCATCTTTTCGATCCAAACAATATGCTTCGACGATCACTTTGTCCCCAACAACACGCTTAATGGGGAATCGGCCGCAGTCTCCGGCGAAACCCGTTCAATTACGACCCGGCATCGATCGTCCACGGACCGTCCCAGCATTTACCCTTCCTCCTTTCTTTCCCGGCGCACGGGGGATACCGCGATTCGCAGTTTTTGACGCAACGCCAGAGTCAAAATGAATTGCTAAGGGCCGGGCGCGAGACTCCCCAGGCAGGCTGGATAGGTCTATCCTATCGTTGGCCTTTGCAGATTCAATACTCGGATTTCTTGATTCAAGTTGGCTCTGGAGAACGGCAACAGGAAAATTCCGAAAGACGTCCGCTAAATGTAGAAGTGGTCCTTCA
>Ga0070766_10000176_pt1 | contig 25735 bp, 30 predicted proteins | sample HubBroMetageWFT6_FD_69782 | JGI IMG/M metagenome (GOLD analysis project Ga0070766, IMG submission 69782) | Warmed and freeze-thawed soil microbial communities from the Hubbard Brook experimental Forest, New Hampshire - Hubbard Brook CCASE Soil... | ecosystem: Environmental > Terrestrial > Soil...
ACGAAGCGCGCGCCATCCGGCCGCAACAGGATCGGCATCTGCTGCCCATTTTCCAGCATGCTGGCGGCAATTTCATCGACGCGCTTCTGCTCAAGCGTGGCGCGGCGCTTAACTGGCACGTAGATGTCTGTGAGGGCGAAGGTTTCGCGCTTCATCGGGCTCCCGAGCCGAAGTTCGAGAGCCGAAGATTAGCAGGTTTGCAGACAACCGCTACCGCCGTGACACTAGGGCATTCAAGCGGCGCCCAGCGCGGTGTATGGTGAGGCCCGCCGCTGGGTAAGGGCATTTATACTTTGAAGGAGGAACTCTTGGGTAAGCATTTTTCATTGACCGCCGCGGATAGTTTCAAGCTCGGCGCCTATCGCGCCGACCCGAGCGGCGCGGCCAAAGGCGGCGTCGTCGTCATTCAGGAAATATTCGGCGTCAACCATCACATCCGCGCGGTATGCGATCGTATCGCCGCGCAAGGCTATGCCGCCATCGCGCCGGCGTTGTTCGACCGGCAGACGCCGAATTTCGAGAGCGGCTATTCGCCGGACGAGATCGCTAACGCGCGCAAGTTCGTCGCCGCTCCCGATTGGGGAGCGATGATGCGCGACACGCAAGCCGCCATTGACGAAGCGCGCAAGGCCGGTCCGGCCGCGATTGTCGGTTTCTGCATGGGCGGCTCTATCGCATTTCTGGCGGCGGCGAAGTTGAACGGATTGTCAGCGGCCATCGGCTATTACGGCGGGCAGATCGCCAAGAACGCCGACGAAAAACCGAAAGTACCGGTGATGCTGCATTTCGGTGAAAAGGATGCGGCAATCCCGATGAGCGACGTCGAATTGATCAAGCAGAAGCGCGGCGGCGATTGCGAAATCTACGTTTATGCCGGCGCCGACCACGGCTTTAATTGCGAGGAGCGCGGCAGCTATAACGAAGCCGCCGCCAAGCTTGCCCGCGAGCGTTCGGTCGCGTTCTTGAACAAGCACCTGAAGCGATAAAGAGCTTTCCGCCGAAATTTCTTATCATGGCCGGGCTTTGCCCCGGCCATGATGCTTTTTGCCGGGCGGTGACGCGAGGGTGCCTGCCACGGAAGATGGGGAATTCAGCCGTCCCCGCGGGATAATTGCGCGCTCTGGCACGGTTTTTGTGTCATCGTGGCCGGGGCAATTTTTCGGGGGTGGTCAAATGGCGCAGAACGTTCACCCGGTCGATGAATTTCTACCGGTACCAAAGCTGCTGACGCTTGGGCTTCAGCATGTGCTCGTCATGTATGCCGGCGCGGTCGCCGTTCCGCTGATCCTTGGCCGTGCCTTGAAGCTTCCGCCGCAGGATGTCGCGTTTTTGATCAGCGCCGACCTGTTCGCCTGCGGGCTCGCTACGCTGGTGCAGTGTATCGGCTTTCCCGGCGTTGGCATCCGCCTGCCGGTGATGATGGGCGTGACCTTCGCGTCGGTGGGTCCGATGCTGTCGATGGCGGCAGCGCCGGATGTCGGGCTTCTCGGCATCTATGGATCGGTCATCGCCGCCGGCATATTCGCGGTCATTGTCGCGCCCTTCATGGGGCAAGCGCTGCGGCTATTCCCGCCGGTAGTCACCGGCACGATCATTTTAGTCATCGGCATCTCGCTGATGCGGGTCGGCATCAATTGGGCCGGCGGCGGCCTGCCGACGCTCACCAAAGTGGTCGACGGTGTGCCCGGCGCGTTTCCCAATCCCGGCTATGGGCAACTTGAAGGGCTCGCCATCGCGCTGTTCGTGCTCGTGGTGATCCTCGGCCTGGTGCGTTGGGGCACGGGCTTTATCGCTAACGTTGCGGTGCTTCTCGGCATCATTGCCGGCGCGGTAGTCGCGACGCTCCTTGGCGTCATGCATTTCGAGCGCGTGGTAGCCGCACCGTGGGCTGATGTGGTCGTGCCCTTCCGCTTCGGTTGGCCGAGTTTTCAGCTCGTGCCGATTATCACGATGTGCATTGTCATGATCGTTGTCATGATCGAATCGACCGGAATGTTTCTCGCGCTCGGAGAAATGACCGGCCGCAATATCGACAAGGCGGCGATCGCGCGAGGACTGCGCGCCGACGGCGTCGGCACTATCCTCGGCGGCATTTTCAACACCTTCCCCTACACGTCATTCTCGCAAAATGTCGGCCTTGTCGGCGTCACGGGAATCAAGTCGCGCTGGGTGACGGCGACCGGCGGCGTCATCATGCTGGTGCTCGGATTACTGCCGAAATTGTCGGCGCTGGTCGAAGCGGTGCCGGTCGTGGTGTTGGGCGGCGCCGGCATTGTCATGTTCGGCATGGTGGCGGCGACCGGTGCGCGCATTCTCACCACCGTCGACTTCAAGAACAACCGTTACAACCTGTTCACTGTCGCGATTTCGGTTGGCTTCGGCATGATCCCGTTGGTCGCGCCCGGCTTCTTCCGTTACACGCCGGACGTCCTGCATCCGCTCCTTGAGTCCGGCATTCTGCTGGCGGCGATCGTTTCCGTCCTGCTCAACCTGTTTTTCAATGGTTTGGGCGGCTCGGAAGCCGCGGAACGCGAAGCCGCAATGGTCGCGGCAACCCAGGAGCACGCGTAAGGCGCGGGAGCCGGCAATCGGTGAGCGGTAATTGGAAATTTTTATCTGATTACTGACTACCGGTTACTGATTTCCGATCAGAACCAGCGTTCCTGGACGCTGACGGTGTCGCCCGGGCGCAGCGGGAAATTGAGCGGCACGGTCATGCGCGTGGCGACGCCGTCCGCCGTCCGCGAGACAACGAGATCTCTGCGGAAGGCGCGCGGCGTGAACCCGCCGGCAATGGCGATCGCGGTCTCGGCGGTCATATTGGCGACGTAAGGATATTGGCCCGGCTGCGCGACTTCGCCGAGGATGAAGAACGGCCGATAGGCTTCGATCTCGACCGCGACGTGCGGTTCGCGGATGTAGCCTTCGCGGAGCTTGGCGCCGATGCGGCCCGCCAGCTGCTCGCTGGTCGCGCCCCGCGCGACGACGGCGCCGATAAGCGGCATGTCGATTTGGCCGGTGGCGCTGACCAGATACGAGTTGGTCAATCCCTCCTGCCCGAACACGACGACGCGCAACCGGTCGCCCGCATCGAGGGTGTAATGATTCAAGGCGGGCGCCGGCGTGACTGGCGGCACCGAGCCCCAAAGCACCGGGCCGGGTTGCGGGCCCCAGGTGTCGACAATTGGTCCTGGGACCATCGGCGGCGGCGGGCCTTGCCCCAAGGATCCGGTCGTGGCCGGAGCGCCTTGCGCCTCAATCAAACCGCGGGACGGTGTAGGAGCGGGCGCGGCTTGCATATAGAGGCGAGGAGGCGACGCACTAGCGGCCGGCGCGGCTTGCGCGAAAAACAGGCCGCGGGGTGGCGAGGTCGTTTGTGCACTTGCGCTTGCCGGGGCAGACGACGGGGTCGGACCGTAGACGACGTTATCCACTCCCGAAGTCGAAAGCGCGCCAGTGCTGGCGACGCGCTGTTGCGAGCACCCTGCAGCGGCCATCGACAGACAAAGAATCAGTGCGAAAGAGCTGAATGACCGCATACGCGAAATCCGGGCCCCGGGCGGAAAAACGCCGAGCCCGATTAACGCCAAGTATGGTTAACAATCCCTAACCGCGCCCGCGCGCGGGACTGTTTCGGCGCTTGGTATTCGCCCCCTAGCGTGGATAACGGGAGCGATTACGCCGCAACCCCAGTGCCGATCTGACAGGCGACGCCGGTGCCGCCTAGTCCGCAATAGCCATGCGGGTTCTTCGCCAGATATTGCTGGTGGTAGTCCTCGGCGAAGTAGAACGGCGGCGCGTCCTCGATTTCGGTGGTGACCGCGCCGAGGCCTTTCGCGGCCAACGCCTTGGCGTAGCTTGCGCGCGAGGCTTCGGCGGCGGTGCGTTGCTCCGGCGTGAACACATAGATGCCGGAGCGGTATTGCGTACCGACATCGTTGCCCTGACGCATGCCCTGGGTCGGATCGTGGCTTTCCCAGAATGCTTTGAGCAGGCGCTCGTAGGAGATTTTCTTCGGATCGTAGACCACGAGCACCACCTCGTTGTGGCCGGTGCGTCCGCTGCACACCTCCTCGTAGCTCGGGTTAGGCGTAAAGCCGCCAGCATAGCCGACCGCGGTGACATAGACGCCGTCACCAAGCTCCCAGAATTTGCGCTCGGCGCCCCAGAAGCAGCCAAGCCCGAACATCGCCATGGCGAACCCCTCGGGATATGGCCCTTTGAGCGGCTTGCCGTTGACGAAATGCTGCCGCGCCGTGGGGATGGCGCCGGGACGCCCGGGCAGAGCCTCTTGCGGGTCCGGCATTTGGGTTTTCTTGGCAAAGCCAAACATGACGCGTCTCCTTATAAGCGGGGCGGATACGTCCAAATATAAGACGTGTCCGCGCTCGGCGCAGCCGCTTTCCAATCACGTTTCGGCAAACGACCGCCTGCTGACCCCCCGCAAATGCGGGGGGTCAGTCGTTTCCCGGCAAGATTAAGTGCGCCGTGGATTCCTTTTCGGCGGTGATGAGCGGGCGTTGCGCAAGACGTGGCGCAGGACGTGGCGCAAGCGGCTTCCACCCGGCACGTTTGCCGCTTATTGTTTCGCTCCGGGGCGAATCGTTCCAAAGGTGCCGGAGACAGCAAGATGCGATGGAAGCTCGTGCTTGGCTGCGTGTTGGTCGCGTTCATCGTTCTTGCGGGTCCGGCCTTCGCTCAGCAGCCGTCGACGCCGCCTTACGGCCCTGCGATCACGCTCGATGACGCCAAGCGCGCTATGGCCGCGGCCGAACTCGAAGCGACAAAAAATTCCTTGCAGGTCGCCATCACCATTCTCGATAGCGGCGGCAACCTGGTGATGTTCCATAAGGGCGACAACGCCCAGCTTGCGGCCATCGGCGCGTCCGAAGGCAAGGCCCGCACCGCGCTTACCTTCAAGCGCCCGAGCAAAGCGCTGGACGACGCCATCGCCGCCGGCGGAGCCGGGCTGCGCCTCCTCGCGGTAAAGGACATCACCCCGCTCGAAGGCGGCTTGCCGATTGTGGTGGACGGCAAGATCGTTGGCGCCATCGGCGTCTCCGGTGCGCTGTCGTCGCAGGACTCCCAAGTCGCCAAAGTCGGCGCCGACGCGCTAGCTAAATAGCGTTTCGTTTTCATCGGCATCAGCGCCGCAACATGCCTTTCTCCCCCGGGAAAAGATTGGGGCAAGGGCTGAAACCTCCGCGCGGCCATCAGGCAATAAAGAGCGGGAAGCGACATGGACTGTGACATCCTGCAAAAGATCGAGCTTTTGCATGCCGCCGGGACGCAATTTAACCCGCCCAATGCTCGGGAGATCATAAAGACGCTCTACGAAATTCTGACCATTCTCGACGGCAAGGGATTGGCGCTGCTCGCGTTTGACGGGATCATCGTCGCCGCAACCACATTCGCGGCGGAAAAGGCCAACGTCTTCCACAAGCGCGGATCGGCCCGATGGCTGGCGATTCTCATCATCGTCGTCTCGCTTGGCGCCGCCGCTCTGTGCCTTGGGGTTGCCGAGATTTCATATCCATTCCTGCATTACGTCGGATGCAGCGCTGACAAGCTCGATTACAGCGTCGAGATCGCTCACCTGACCAGTTTGGTGGCGTGGCGGACCGCGTACTACCAGATCGCGTGGTCGCTTTCGGTTGCCGCGATTCCGCTATTCTTCGCCATGTTCTGGGTCTCACTGAACTGGAAGCGGCCAAGCGGCCCGTAAAGCCGCGTCTGACCGACTAAGCCGGACGCGGAAGCGCCCGCCCCTTTGCAGTCGGCTGGCGGAACGGCGAACTACAATTTTCTCATTTGTCCGGCGCATCCGGATCGCGCCTGGCGAAACGATATCGCCGGATCGCGCCAAAGCGGCTCGGCAAGCGCAAAATCGATGTCGTTGCGGGTTACCGCGAGGTCGCGCAGCTCGCGATCGCCGAACCGCGCTAACTGCTCAAGCTCACGGCGGTGCCTCAGCGCGGCGGAAAATTTCTTCAACGGCACAGTCAACGCCGCCAACGCGTGTTTGAGAGGCGACGCCGAGTGTTTGGCCCACGCGGCGTGCTCGCGTCGTGAGTTGGTCATGGTATCGCAGGCGGGACTGAGCGACATGGTGCCCTCCCCTATCAACAAACAATGAATTCGAGCGTGGCGTAGCTCGTGGCAGCAGTTGCCGCCATCCGTTATATTTTCACCATGCCTGATCGAAAACGCACACCCGATTTGGATTGGCAGGATGTCCGTTATTTTGTGGCGCTGGCGCGCTACGGCACGCTAGCGGCGACGGCGCGGGCGTTACGGGTCAATCACGCGACGGTGGCGCGGCGCATCGAAAATCTCGAGGCGCTGCTCGGCTGCGCATTATTCGAGCGGCGGCCCGAAGGTTACATGCTTACGGTCGAAGGCAAGGCGGCCCTCGCCGAGGCCGCGGCGATGGACGAGGCCGCACTGTCGCTGCGGGACCGGCTCAAGGCCGGCTCCGAGATCAGGGGTTTGGTCAGACTGACCGCGCCGCGCTCGCTGCTCGACTACTTTCTGGTGCAGCGTCTCGGCGACTTGTACGAGCGGCATCCAGGAATCGATCTCGAACTTATCGGCGACGCACGCGTGCTCTCGCTGGCACGGCGGGACGCCGACATGGCATTACGCATGGGATCGCCGAAAGATAGCGATCTGATCGCGCGCCGCTTGGGGACCGTTCGCTACGGTCTCTATGCGTCACCAGCCTATGCGCGCAAAATCGCGAAAGGCGAGCCTTTGGCGGTCATCGGCTACGACCCGGAGAGCGATTTCATTACCGACGCCGTTTGGATGGCGCGCCGATTTCCGGATCAACGCTTCACCTTCCGCAGCAACAGCCAAGTATCGCAGGCCGCCGCGGCACGCGCCGGCTTTGGCGTGGCGCTCGCGCCGGACTTCATCGCTGCCAATGATCGAAGGCTGAAACGCGTTCTCCCGGAAGAAGGCGTGCCGGAGCCGGATCTCTGGCTGTTGATGCGTCGCGATTTGGCGAAGCTGGCGCGCATCCGCGCCGTGGCGGACTATCTGATTGAGCTTTTCCAGAGCGAGCGGAAATACTTTCCCGCTTAAGGCCGCCGCATAAATTGCTTGATTGCCGCAGCGAAATAGCCACCTTTGCATCATGTGCAATCGCTTCCGCTCGATCGAGGAATGGTCGGAGATCCCGCGCGATCTCTACATCGGCCCGCGGCTTAATTTCGAATACAATCCCAACGTGGCGCCGACCGAGACCGTGCCGGCGCTGATTGCCGGCAATGGCGCAGCGATCGCACGCTTCGGCATCAATCGGTTACTGCCCGGCGGCAAACCGCGGCCGCCACTCCTCAACATCCGCACCGATGGACTGCGCAAGGGGCAGTTCCGCACCCACATGAAACAGCAGCGCTGTGTCATCCCCGCCGCGGGCTTTTACGAATGGCGCGATGAGGACGGCAAGCAGCCGTATTATTTCGCGCGCAACGACGCAAAACCGCTGATGCTCGCCGGCCTCTGGGAGGAGGCGGAGTACAAGGGCGACCGGCGCATTGCGTTTGCAATTCTGACCGAGGAACCGAACGATCTCGTCGCGCCGTACCACGACCGCATGCCGCTCGTGCTCGCCGACGACAAGATCGCGCTGTGGCTAGATCTTAAGCAGGTCGCGCCGTTCGAGCACAAGCTTCTGCTCGATTTAGGGAAGTTCGCCGTGCGCCCGATGGGCCGGGCCATGAACAATGTGCGGGAAAAAAATCTCGCCGCCTTCGATCCGGAGGCCGAGGCGGCATAGGGTACCGTCACCTCCGCCACAGCCGTCCAACGATACCGAGCGGAAAGAAATAGACGCTGAGCACGAAGAGGACGCCGAGCCACAACAGCCAGCGGTCGGGGTCGAAGATCAGCGGCAACAGCGGCACGTTCGCCGTGCCGTGGCTGATCATGGCCATCACGTTCTGCAGATAGGTCTCGGCCAGTACGAAGATTGTCGCGCCGATCACCGCGCCGTAGAGCGTGCCCATACCGCCGATCACCACCATCAACAAAATATCCAGCATGATATCGAAGGACAGCGTCACCGCCGGCCCGGTGTAGCGGAGCCAAACCGCGGAGAGGACACCGGCGAGCGCGGCGGCGGCCGCGGCGAGGCAATTGCCGATCGAGCGATAGACCACGATGCGGTAGCCAAGCGCCTCGGCGCGGAACTCGTTGTCGCGGATCGCCTGCAATACCCGGCCGAACGGCGAGTTCACCACCCGAAGCAGCAGAAGAAAGAGCACCACCGATGCGGCGAAGATAAAGTAATAGGCAAGCACCCGCCCGCTCACCGTGAACGGCCCGGCGGAGAAGTGAAAAGTAGGCCGCAGCACTTCCGGCAGGCGAAAGGTGCGGCCGTCCTCACCGCCGGTGAATGTACTCAGCTGCGAGGCCAGCACTGAGAACGCGCTCGCCACCGCAAGCGTTATCATGGCGAAGAAGATGGCGCGCACCCGCAGCGAAAACAGGCCGATGACAAGCGCCAGCGCTACAGCGGCCACTAAAGCCGCGCCGGTGCCGAGTGCCAGCGCACTCCACGACGGGCCGAAATTATACAGCGCAATCCCCGCACCATAGCCGCCAATGCCGAAAAACATGGTGTGGGCGAAGGAAACGATACCGGTATAGCCGAGTAAAAGATCGTAGCTCGCCGCCAGCACGACGAAGTAGCAAATCTTGGCGGCGACGTTGAGCGCCTCCATGCCCGGGAACAGCACCGGCGCGAGCGCAAGCCCGAGCAGAATGGCGAGAAGGATGAGCGTAAGCGCTACGCCGCGCGGCGGATTGCCCGAAAGAATAATGCCGCCGAGGGGACTCATCGCTTGGCCACCGGATAGAGGCCGCGCGAGCGCCACAGCAGAATCAACGCCATCAGTAAAATGTTGGAGACCAGCGCGAGCTTGGGGACAAGAAACCCGGCGTAATTGGCGACCACGGCGACAAGCAGCGCGCCGATAAAGCAGCCGCCGACGGAGCCGAGCCCGCCGATCACCACGACGATGAACACGAGCACCATTACGTCCATGCCCATCGCCGGCGTCAGCGTCTCGCGATAAAAGCCCCACATCACGCCGCCCAAGCCGGCTAGCGCCGAACCCGCCATGAACACACCGACGAACAGGCGGCGGATGTGATAGCCCAACGCCTCGACCATTTCGCCGTTCTCGACCCCGGCGCGGATCAGAAGACCGATGCGGGTGCGATTGAGCACCAGGAGCATGACGGCAAAAACCAAAAGCCCCACGACCACGGCAATAAGACGGTAGCGTTCGATGGCGACGTCGCCGAACACCAGCGCACCGCGAAACGCCGTCGGCAGGGTCAGCGCGATCTGCACCGGGCCGAATATGGCGACGAGGATTTGTTCCGCGACAATCAGCCCGCCGACGGTGACCAGGATCTGTTTTAGGTGCTGGCCGTAGACCGGCATGATGATGATGCGCTCGAAGGCGTAGCCGAGAAGCCCAGTCACCACCATCGCCACTGCGATCAGCGCCAACAGCGCGACGAGGTTATAGAGAAGCGAATCTGCGTGGAGAAAGCCGGCGAGCGACGGCACCAAAACCGCAGCCGCGTAGGCGCCGATGGAGATGAAGGCGCCGTGGCCAAAATTGAGCACATCCATCAATCCAAACACCAGCGTCAGGCCGGAGGCGATGATGAAAATGATCATCCCCATGGCGAGGCCGGCCAGCGTGAGCGTCACCCAAGTCGAGAACGAGCCGACCAGCGGCAACGCGACCAGCGCCACCGCGGGCACCAGCAAGACCGGCAGCAGGTCGCGGTGGTGAAGCGGAAGAGAGTCAGCGCCGCGCGCCGTCATTGATGCTGGTCCAGATGCAATCCGAGCAGTTGGTTCTGGAGATCGCGGTCGTCGGCGAGCGCCGCCATGGTGCCGGCATGCACCACGCGGCCGTTGTCCATGACCGCCACCGCGTCGCCCAGCGATTTGGCAAACAGAAAATTCTGCTCGACGACGAGGATGGTGGTGTCCGGCGACTTTTTCAGCTCGCGGAACGCAGAAATCATGTTGGCGATGATCGCCGGCGCCAGCCCCTTGGTCGGCTCATCGATCAAAAACAATTTCCGGGGCTCGATCATGGCCCGGGCGATAGAGAGCATCTGCTTTTGTCCGCCGGAAAGCACGCCGGCGGCGAGCGACCAGAATTTCTCCAACGCCGGGAACAGACCGAAAATCCAATGCAGCCGCGCCTCGTCCATCGGGCCGGAGCGCGCCGCCAACAGCAAGTTTTCCCGCACCGTGAGGTCGGCAAAGATGCCCATGGTCTCGGGCACGTAGCCGATCCCAGCCCGGGCGATATCGGGCGTCGCCCAGGAAGTGATATCGGCGCCGTCGAAGGTCACGGCGCCAGCCGACGCATGCCACAGCCCCATGATGGTGCGCAGTGTCGTCGTTTTGCCGGCGCCGTTTCGCCCGAGCAGCATGGTCAGCGCGCCGCGCGGCACCGCGAGATCGACGCCCTGCAGGATGTGATAGGGACCTATGTGAGTGTTGACCCCGGACAAATTGAGGAGGGGCGGAGCTTCAGACATTCGCCACTCCGAGATAGGCCTCTTGCACCACCGGCAGCGCGATCACGCTCGCCGGATCGCCGTCGGCGACCAGTTCGCCATTGTGCAGGACGACAATGCGGTCGGCGAGCGAGCGCACCACGTCCATCTTGTGCTCGACCAGAAGGATAGTGCGGTCACGTCGCGCCTTGATGGCCTGAATGAGATCGAGGATGACCGGCACCTCGTCCACACTCATCCCCGCGGTCGGCTCGTCGAACAGAAACACCAGCGGCCTGAGCGCAATCAGGATAGCGACTTCGAGCTTACGCTGATCGCCGTGCGGCAGCAGACCGGCACGCGTGTTCCTCCGCGCGGCCAACCCGACCTGACCGAGCACGTCGTCCGCCTCGTCGATTAGCTCGCGGTGGCTCTGCCACGTGTGCACCAGATCAAGCCCGGCGCCGCGCCGGCTCTGGACCGCCAGCCGCACGTTTTCATGCACGCTGAGATACGGAAACAGGTTGGTGAGCTGAAAGGCGCGGCCGAGACCGCGGCGGGCGCGCTGCGACGCCGGCAACGCGGTGATGTCGGCACCCTGGAACAGCACGCGGCCGCCGCTCGATTTGAGCTGGCCCGAGATCAAGTTGAAATAAGTGGTCTTGCCCGCGCCATTCGGGCCGACTATGGCGGTCAGCGTACCGGGATGAAACGCGCAACTCACTGCGTTAACGGCGAGATGGCCGCCGAAACGGATGCTCAAGTCTCGCGTTTCGAGGGCGGCAGCCTGATCGCCCGCTGCCGTCATGGCACTAACCACTTACCTTTTGTTGCGGATCGGCACTGACAATTCGTCGATCGGGATTTCGCGGACCAGGTCCAGCAGGTCCCATTGGTCCTTGCTATCGGCCTTGACCCGGAACACGTACATCGATTGCATCGCCTGATGGTCTTCCTTGCGGAAGATCATCTTGCCTTTGGGCGTGTCGAACTCCATGCCCTCCATGGCGGCGATCAGTTTCTCGGTATCGCTGCCGCCGGCTTTTTTGATCGCGGCGATCACCGCGCTCGCTGCTGCAAAGCCGCCGCAAGTGAAGAAGTCGGGCGGCATGTTGAAGCGCTTTTTGTGCTCGGTCACGAGCCAGTCGTTCATCGGATTTTTCGGGAAGCCGTAATAATAATAGATCGTCCCCTCGATGCCGGGCCACGGCTTGTAGGCGAGCATAGCCGGCAGGATGTTGCCGCCGGGTGCCACCGCGATGCCGTAGCGTTCCGGCTTCAGATCTTCGATCTTGGCGAGCGGATTGGGACCGGCCCAGATGATGGCGATGATCTTCTTGCCGGGCTTATCCTTAAGTGCGTCGAACAACCGCTGCGCCGAAGCCGTAAAGTCGGTGGTCATGAACGGTGCGTATTCCTCGAACACCACCTTGGAATTGCTGTGCGTCTCGTCGAGCGCCCGCTTGAAAGCGGCGACGCCATCGCGACCAAAGGCGTAATCTTGCGCCAGCATGCCGATCGAAACGTCGTCCTTGCCAAGCGCGACCGCCGCGGCAAGCGCGTCTTGCGATGAATTGCGGCCGCTGCGGAAGATGTAGCGATTCCATTTATCGCCAGTGATGGAATCGGCGACCGCGGGCTCGACCAAAAGAATTTTCTTCGCATCCTCGGCGACCGGCAGCATGGCGAGCGTTGCGCCGGATGAAGTGGTGCCGATGGCGATGTCGACATTGTCGTCGGCGTAGGCCTGTTCGAGCAGCGACTTGGCGACGTCCGGCTTGCCTTGATCGTCCTTGGCGATGATCACGATCTTGCGGCCATCCAGCGTCATAGTGCCGCCGGTGAGGTATTCGAGGCCGAGGTTCAGCCCGGTCTCGGTTTGCTTGGCATAAGCCTCAAGCGGTCCGGTCTTTGAGTAGATCAGCGCAATCTTGAGATCCGCGGCCTGTGCCGTTGGCACCGCCGCCGACACCGTCACGCTCGCTGCAACAAATAGTCCCGCGAGGATTCTGTTCACGCGCTCACCCTCCCCCACTTGGAAACACCACAAGCCCCTTAAAGGCCCCTATCATTTCTCCGGCAGCACTGCCACAGCATCGATCTCGAACAGCCATCCCTCGCGCGCCAGCCGCGAGATGACCAGCAGCGTCGACGCCGGCGGAGCGGCGGTGTTGACGTATCTGTCGCGGATTTCGCGATAGTCCTCCACGTGCGCCCCATCGACCAAGTAATTGGTGACCTTCACCACGTCCTTGAACGTAGCGCCGACCTCGGCGAGGGCTGCTTTCAGGTTCTCGAAGGCTTGCACCATTTGCGCGCGGACGTCGCCAGCGCCGCCGGCGACTTTTCCGTCACGGTCGACACCGACTTGCCCGGCGATATAAACGGTCCGGCCCGGCCCAGTCACCTCGACGACATGGGTGTAGCCGGGCGGCGTCAATATGGATTTTGGGTTGAGATAACGTACGCTGGTCATAGCGGCTCCTAAATACGGCTCCTATATTGGCAACGCGCCGGAATGAGCGCGCGGTCGCCCTTGTTGTTCACCCTGCCTGTCAGACCGCAATAGCCTCCGGGCGGAGAGGATGGTCGAGATGAGCGGCTCACGTCAACTGCACCTCGGCGCCTTCATGCGGCCGACCACCATTCATACCGGCGCCTGGCGCTATCCCGGCGCCTTTCCGGACGCCAATTTTAACCTCGCGCATATCAAGCGTTTCGCCCAAACGCTGGAGCGGGCGAAATTCGACGCTTTCTTCATGGCCGACCACTTGGCCGTGCTCAACATGCCGCTGGACGCGCTCAAGCACAGCCATACCGTGACCTCGTTCGAGCCGTTTACGCTGTTGTCGGCCTTGGCGATGGTTACTGATCATATCGGCCTCGTCGCCACCGGCTCGACCACGTTCGACGCGCCCTATCATGTCGCCCGGCGCTTTGCCTCGCTCGATCATCTTTCCGGCGGCCGCGCCGGCTGGAATATCGTGACCACGTCGAACCCCGACGCCGCGCTCAATTTCGGCATGAGTGACCACATGGAACACGACGAGCGGTATCGCCGCGCCCGCGAATTCTACGACGTGGTGACCGGTCTCTGGGACTCTTTCGCCGACGACGCTTTCATCCGCGACGTCGAGCACGGCATTTTCCTCGATCCCGATAAGCTTCACGTGCTCAACCACAAGGGCAAGTATCTGTCGGTGCGCGGACCGCTCAATATCGCCCGTCCGATTCAAGGCTGGCCGGTCATCGTGCAGGCCGGCGCCTCCGACTCCGGCCGCCAGCTCGCCGCCGAAACCGCGGAAGCGGTATTCACCCCGCCCTCCACCATCGCCGCCGGTCGCGAATTCTATGCCGACGTCAAATCGCGCATGCAGAAAGCCGGACGGGCGCGCGAGCATATGAAGATCATGCCGGCGTGCTTCGTCATCGTCGGCGATTCCGTCGAGGACGCACGCGCGAAAAGAGCGAAGCTCGATAGCCTCGTCTACTACGACAACGCCATCGCCTCGCTCTCGATCGCGCTTGGACACGATGCCTCGCGTTTCGATCCGGACAAGCCATTGCCGGACATTCCCGAGAGCAATGCCAGCAAAAGCGCGCGCGAGCGCGTCGTCCAGATGGGCAAACGCGAGAACCTCACCGTGCGCCAATTAGCGCAGCGGCTCGGCGGTTATTCCGGCCTCGCCATGGTCGGCACGGTCAAGACCATTGCCGACGAAATGGAAGAATGGCTGGTGACCGAAGCAAGCGACGGCTTCACCATCATGTTTCCCTATCTGCCCGAAGGGCTCGATGATTTTTGCAACAAGGTGGTGCCCGAATTGCAGCGCCGTGGCCTGTTCCGCCGCGAATATGAAGGCAAGACGCTGCGTGAGAATCTCGGTCTGCCGCGGCCGGAGAACCGTTTCTACGAAACCCGCAAGGCGGCGGAGTAAAACCCATGAAAGTTTTCACGGCTTTGCTGATGCTCGCGGCGATCACTATCACTTGCACCAACGGCGCGGCCGCGGCGGCAGTCCGTTACACAGACGCCAGAATCTGCCGGTCCTATGGTTTTCCTCCACATACCCGGGCCTTTTCCGCTTGCCTGATGAACGTGCGGCATTATTGGAGCAGCGGACCGTGCGCCGACTGGAACTTCGCCGCCGTGCACAAGCGGTACTGCAATATTATCCCTGAAGCGGATTTCTGACGCGATCAAATAGCCAGCAGGAGTAAGTCATGGATACCATCAAACCCCTGTTCACCGCGACGGCGACCGCAACCGGCGGGAGGAACGGCCACACCGAAGCGAGCGACGGCTCGGTGCGCGCCGATCTGTCGGTGCCGAAGGCGATGGGCGGACCAGGCAAGCCCAACACCACGACGCCCGAGCATTTGTTCGCAGCCGGTTACGCCGCCTGTTTCGGCGGCGCGCTGGATTTTGTCGGCAAGCAGCACAAGAAAGACGCCAGCAAAGCCAGCATCACCGCCGACGTTTCCATCGGGCCACGCGACGCCGGAGGTTTTGGACTTGCGGTGAAGCTTCACATTGTCGATCCGAGCCTGCCGCAAGCCGATCTCGAGGCGCTCGCCAAGGAAGCGCACGAGAAAATCTGCCCGTACTCGAACGCCACCCGCAACAACGTCGACGTGCAGCTCGACATCAAGGGAAGCTAGCCGCGAATAATGTCGGTGCTGGAAGCCAATATCGCCAAAGCCAATAAGTATCTGGCGCGGTTTCGCGACCAGGGCGTGTTCAATCAGATTGGCGGCGAGGCCGTGCCCGCCGCCGACGGCACGGTCTTTGAAACCATTTCGCCGGTGGATTTGCAGCCGCTGGCGAATGTCGCCCATGGCAAGGCCGCCGATATCGACCGCGCCGCCAAGGCGGCGAAGCAGGCTTTTCCGGCCTGGGCGGCGCTGTCCGGCGAGAAACGCAAAGCACTGCTGCACAAAATCGCCGACGCCATTGTCGCGCGCGCCGAAGAGATCGCTTTCGTCGAGTGCATGGACACCGGCCAAGCCTTGAAGTTCATGGCCAAGGCCGCGTTGCGCGGCGCGGAGAATTTTCGTTTCTTCGCCGACCGCGCGCCGGAAGCACGTGACGGCCGCGTGCTGCGCACCGATGGCCAGCTCAACGTCACGTCGCGGGCGCCGATCGGCCCGGTCGGCATCATCACGCCGTGGAACACGCCGTTCATGCTCTCGACCTGGAAGATTGCGCCGGCGCTCGCCGCCGGCTGCACCGTCGTTCACAAGCCGGCGGAGTTTTCGCCGCTGACGGCGCGTCTGTTGGTCGAGATCGCCGAGGCGGCCGGTTTGCCACCGGGAGTGTGGAACGTCGTCAACGGCATGGGCGAAGACGCCGGCAAAGCTTTGACCGAGCACCCCGACATCAAGGCCATCGGCTTTGTCGGCGAGAGCTCAACCGGCTCGCTGATCATGAAGCAAGGCGCGGATACATTGAAGCGCGTGCATTTCGAGCTCGGCGGCAAGAACCCCGTCATCGTGTTCGCCGACGCCGATCTTGAGCGCGCCGCCGACGCCGCCACCTTCATGATCTACTCGCTCAACGGCGAACGCTGCACGTCGTCATCGCGCCTGCTGGTCGAAGAACCGATTTACGCAAAGTTCACCGCAGCCATTGCCGAGAAGGCAAAGCGCATCAAGATCGGACACCCGCTCGATCCGGACACCGTGATCGGTCCGCTCATCCATCCGACGCATCAAAAGAAAGTGCTGGAATATTTCACCATCGGTGAGCGCGAAGGCGCCACCATCGCGACCGGCGGCGGCAAAGTCGATGGTCCCGGCGGCGGCTGCTATGTGGCCCCCACGCTGTTCACTGGCGCCAACAATCGCATGCGGATCGCGCAGGAAGAAATTTTCGGGCCGGTGCTCACAGCCATTCCGTTCAAGGAAGAAGCGGAAGCATTGGCACTCGCCAATGACGTGTCTTACGGCCTCACCGGATACCTTTGGACGTCGGACCTGACGCGCGCGCTGCGTTTCACCGATGCGCTCGAAGCCGGAATGATTTGGGTCAACTCCGAAAACGTCCGGCATCTGCCGACGCCGTTCGGCGGCGTCAAAAGTTCAGGCATCGGGCGCGACGGCGGCGACTGGTCCTTCGACTTCTACATGGAAACCAAGAACGTCGCCTTCGCTACCGGCAAACACGCCATCCAAAAGCTTGGCGGTTAAGCCTCGCGGCGCGCTTAAAGATAAACGCTCTTCATTTGCGCCTCCGGGTAACGCAGACCGGCGGCGGCATCGGCGGGAACCGCCTGCGTGATTTCGGCAAGGTCGGCCGCGCTCAACTTCACCGCCGCCGCGCCGATATTCTCGATAAGCCTTTCCGTCCGCTTGGTGCCGGGGATTGGAACGACGTCATCGCCCTGCGCAAGGAGCCACGCGAGCGCAAGCTGACCGGGCGTACAACCCTTACGCTTTGCAATCTCGGCGACACGCTGGACCAAACCGAAATTGACCGAAAGATTCTCGGCCGCGAACCGCGGGTGTCTTCGCCGCGCATCGGTCTCTCCCAAACTCTCCGGATTTTCGACCACTCCGGTCATCAAGCCGCGGCCGAGGGGAGAATAAGCGACAAAGCTGATGCCGAGTTGCCTCGTCGTTTTCAAGGTTTCTTCGGCTTCGTTCCGATACAGCAGCGAAAATTCGTTCTGCACGGCCGCAAGCGGATGCGTAGCGTGCGCGCGGCGAATGGTCTCCGGCTTTGCCTCGCTGATGCCCAGCGCGCGCACCTTGCCTTGCTCCACCAGTTTCGCCAATGCGCCGAACGTCTCTTCGACCGGCACCGTGGGATCGACGCGGTGCTGGTAATAAAGATCAATGACCTCGACGCGAAGCCGCTTCAGGCTCGCCTCGCACGAACTCAACACATATTCGGGACGTCCATCGGCAACCTTGCCGCCGCGGCCGCCAAGGTTGCCGAACTTCGTCGCCAGAATGATTTTGTCGCGGCGGCCCTTGATCGCCTTGCCGACAAGTTCCTCATTGTGGCCGAAGCCGTACATATCGGACGTGTCGAGAAGGGTAATGCCGTGCTCCAGCGCCGCATGGATGACCGCGATGCCGGCGTCGTCCGGACTCTCGCCATAAACGCCCGACAACGACATGCAGCCGAGCCCGATCTCCGAGACTTCAGGTCCGGACGATCCGAGTCGGCGCTTTGGTAACGCGGAATGATTTGGCATCGAGCCCGCTTCCTCTGACTGGCTGCACGTATCATCCATATAAGGCGCGCGCCGCGATTGAACCAACGCCGATCGCGCCTTTCTCTCTCATTCCGCGTCGATGCAGCACAGCCTGCGGGTGCTTCAACCGAACAATTATCCCCGCTCTGCCGGCCACCGAACCTGCCCATGTTGACACAATACCGACTGGTTGGTACGTAGAATTCATGAGCGACCGGAAGCGGGAAAAAGCAGGCGCGACGGCGCGGCAAAAGTTGCTCGACGCCGCGTTGTCACTGATCCGCATCAGGGGTTACGAGGCGACGACCGTGGACGATATGTGCGCCGCGGCCGGCGTCACCAAAGGTGCCTTCTTCCATCACTTCGACAGTAAGGAATCGCTTGCGGTCGCAGCCGCCGAATATTGGTCGGAGACGACGGCTGAGTTTTTCGCGACCGCGCCCTACCACCGGCATTCCGATCCGCTGCAACGCGTGCTCGGCTACATCGATTTCCGCAAGGCGATCCTGACCGGGAAAGTCCCCGAATTCACTTGCCTCGTCGGCACCATGGTGCAGGAGGTTTACGTCTCCTCGCCCGCGATCCGAGACGCGTGTGACTTAAGCATCAGCGGCCATGCCACGACGCTTGAGCCCGACATCGCCGAAGCGATGGTGCGTTATCACGTCCGCGCCGACTGCACCCCGCGCAGCCTAGCGCTACATACCCAGGCCGTTCTGCAAGGCGCGTATGTGCTGGCGAAAGCGAAAGGCAACGCCGCCATCGCCGCCGACTCGATCGACCATCTTCGCCGTTATGTGGTGCAGCTTTTCGGCGCCGATCGCGCCGCGGCGAATAAAACCGGTTCAACAAAGGAGCATCGACGATGACGACCAAGGCCATCCCGGATGGAATGCACACGGTGACCCCGCACCTGATCTGCGCCAACGCATCCGCCGCGATCGAGTTCTACAAAAAGGCGTTCAACGCGAGCGAGACGTCGCGATTGCCCGGCCCCGGCGGCCGGCTAATGCACGCAAGCCTTCGCATCGGCGACTCGACCGTCATGCTGGTCGATGAAATGCCGGAACACGGTGCGCTCGGACCGAAATCGCTCAAAGGTTCGCCGGTCGCCATCCACCTCTATGTCGAAGACGCTGACGCGACGGCTGCCCAAGCGGTTGCCGCCGGCGCTAAAACTATAATGCCGGTCACCGACATGTTCTGGGGCGACCGCTATGGCCAGCTTGAAGATCCATTCGGTCATCGCTGGTCGATCGCCACCCACGTCCGCGACGTGACGCCCGTCGAGATGCAACAGGTGATGCGGGCGATGTCCGACAAGGCGAAACGGACGCAGCCCGCGTGACAGACGTCCTTAGGGAGAAAAATAAATGCCCAACACCGTTCGACTGCACCGGGTGCTTGCGACCAGGCCCGATAAGGTCTACCGCGCTTTCATCGAGGCCGATGCGCTAGCCAAATGGCTGCCGCCGAACGGTTTTGCCTGCACCGTGCATGACCTCGACGCGAAAGTCGGCGGCGGCTTTCGCATGTCGTTTCGTAATTTCACCACCGGCGCCAGTCACGCGTTCGGCGGGAAATATCTTGAGCTCGCGCCCGGCCAGCGCGTTCGCTACACCGACAAATTCGACGATCCGAATTTACCGGGCGAAATGTCGGTCACGGCAACCTTCAAGGCGGTCAGCGTCGGCACCGAACTCACCATTGTGCAGGAAGGCATTCCCGACGCCATTCCGGCGGAGATGTGTTATCTCGGCTGGCAGGAATCACTGCGCAATCTCGCCAGATTGGTCGAACCGGAAATCAATCAGTAAAGCTGGCGCGGCGATTGCTTCTGGCGGCGATTACGGGCCGACGATGCACTCGCTGTTGACGCACGTCGCGAGCCACTCCGGCGGCAACTTTGTTTGACTGAAGAAGACAACAGCCAGACCCAGTGCGAGGACGACAACCTTCAGCATGGCGGATCTCCTCTTCGAGGCGATTCCGGGAAGCGGCTTTGTGCCGCTGTTCCCGAAACGGCGTTGTGACAAGGGGCAGAAGAACCCCGTTCCGTGCGCCCCGATCAAAGTCGCGCCGGATTAAGCCGTCATCTTTATCGGCGTCTCAACTTGATTAAAAAGCGCGGTGAGCGGGCCGGATTCTCCGTTCGCGCGGCAATGAGCAGGCGCGAGTGGGCCCTCCCCTCACGCCGCGGCGCCGGGTTGCGCTAGAGTGGCCGAAGACTGGGGGGCGGTCGCGTGACAACAGCGAAAAGGCTCGCTTGGATTGCTGGCGGTTACGCTTTTGCGGGCGCGGCCGGCTTCGCCGCCGTCGCTGTCAATGAACTCCTCATAGCCGAAGATGCGGCGCAGGGTTCGCCCGGCATGGTCGCGTTCGGCGACATGATCGTGTTCGTGCTGGCGGCGGGTGTCGTCGGCCTTATCCCGACGTTGTTTTTGCTGAAGCTGTTCGTCGAAAAGGCGCCGCGCACGCTGATTACCATTGAGCTTGCGCTTGCCGTGCTGGGAGTGGCGAGCTGGCTGGCGCTAGCGTCGCTCGCCGGCGGTCCCAATCAGAGAGGACCGCTGGTCTTCGGGCAAGTATTCGGCCTGTTCATCGCCTTCATCGGCATTCCGCGCGTCGTTTTCGGCCCGGTATTGCTAGTGATCGAAGGATTGACCTTCCTCCTCGTCAAGGTGCGCATTGCGCGAGCGCTCCTGGTCGTGGCGGCGCTCATGGACATTATTCCGCTCGTGCTATTCGCGCTGCACATGGCGCGCGCCTCGCACTACTAGTGCCGCAACGCGCTGCCTTCTACTTTCCGTATTCCGCTTTCAACGCGTAGAGGGCATTCGCATACCCGTAAACCGCCAGCATGCAATCGGCGACGAATTGCTGCTTGATGATGGGCTGCTCTTCGTACTTCGCGCATCCCTTCACGAGTCTCTGGATCGTCTTGTCGCGCTTATAGCGGCTCTCGCAATAGTCAATCACCGAATTTTTCTCGGCCAGCCGGTCCGCGCCCTCGGCTTGCGAAGCATCAAGCTTCCTTATCCTGGATTCACAATTATCGTTTGCTTCGTCGGACGAAGCCGAGGTTATCGCGATGACGAGAACGAGCATTGAAAGAGCGCAAAGCATAATTTTGGTCATCACTGGTAACCGTGGGGTTGGCGCGCTAAGAAATCCGGAGGCGGATTTAGATGAGTTGGAAGTTGGATCTTTTGACACTACGATAAGCTGGTGAGAGGTTTGTTTTGTAAGGCGAACCCAAATAATGCGTAAACCAATCGCAATTGTCACACTCCTCGCCGCTTGTTTGCTCTGTGCGTGTTCGCCAGGACCGCAGGGTCAAAAAGGCGACCAAGGGCCGCCGGGCGCCAAAGGCGAGCAAGGGCCGCCCGGACCTCAAGGCCCGGTGGGACAACAAGGTCCGCCGGGGCCACCCGGTACCCCCGGTCCCGACGGTGCGGGCGGCGGCATCGGTCCGGCCGGACCAGCGGGTCCGCCCGGTCCATCGAGCCCCGCCAGCGCCAGCGGCCTGCACGCGCTCACCGAGCCGACATGCGGCGCCAGATGCGACCTCATCTGCAGCCTCGGCGAAAGGCTGGTCTCCGTCACCTGCCCGGGCGGTACCGTGCACATTCAGCAAGGTGATGAAGCGAACGCGGCGTCATGCGTTGGCGCATCGGGACCGGCAATCGCGCTATGCATGCGTCACTAAACTGACGCGCGCTTTTGCGTTGCATCCCGGCCGAATTTTCCGCCGGCAACCGCCAAAATGTCGGGTGGTCTGTCGCAGCCGCGGGTCTAAGGACCGACGATGCACTCAGCGTCGACGCAAGTCGCGGTCCACTGCGGCGGAAATTTTGTCTGCGCTAAAAAGGCAACGGCAAGCGCCAGCGCGAGGACGACAACCTTCAGCACGGCAACCTCCTTTTTTGGAAGCATACCCGGCAGGTTGTTTCTACGCGATTCGAGCGACGCCGCTGTGACGACAGTCACAGAGCGTGCCTATGGCCCGATGATCGAGATGATCTGTTTTGTTTTGGGATCGACGATCAACACCTGACCGTGCAGCAGCGCGTACCGGTAGGGTCCGATCGCCGGAATCTTTTGCCGCAGACGACGATTGAACCGCAGCACGTTCATGGTATCCGGAACGGCTTCACCGACATTCAATCCGGCGGGCTCTTGGGTTTTCCTGGCTTGGGTTCCAAAAGCGCGCCAAATCTCGGATTGTTGGGCTGCACTGAGCGATAGCGGGTGCTTTTTCTCGCCGCCCGGAGATTGCGCGCGAGCGATCGAAGGCCAAATCGAGGGCCAAGCCGTCATGGCGCCGATCAATCCGATAATAAATTCGCGCCGCTGCATCTTCATCCTCTGGGGTGAAACGAAGTCATTCTAGGAGGCGGTGAGTTTAGTGCAAGCAGATAAGCCGAATGTGGCCGGCTCAACACCTCGCGAATCAGCCCATTGGGGTCCGTCTGACAGCGCACAGCGCGAAGCAGACGCGGCAAATCCGTCATCGAAGGGCGCTATTCGTGTCACATGACATTTGGCAATGGCGTCGCCTTGCGAAATTTCTCGCGCCGCTTTGGAGCCGCACTGGCGGCCCTTTGCGCGCTCCTCATTTTCGCATTCGCCGGCGCGGCATTGGCAGCAGAGACCGAGCCGGCGCCGCTGCGCGTCGCGGTTTATGACCTCGAGCCTTACGGTGGGCAAAGCCGCGATGGACTGTTCAACGGTGCGAGCGTCGAGCTGTGGCGTCGCGTCGCCGAGGACCGCAACTGGCGGTATCAGCTGACGCTGGTGCCGCGGATGGACGACTTGCTGTCGGGCTTGCAGGCCAACACCTACGACGTCGCGATCGGCGCCATCACCATCACGCCCGAGCGCCTGACGCGGGTGGATTTTTCCTATCCGACGCACCGCTCCGGCGTCGCCGCGGTCTTCGCAAAGCAAACCGACGCGACTTCGGCGTTGTACGAATATGGCGCCGCCGTCAGCGAACTCGGCCCGCTGCTCATGGCCACCATCATCTTTTTGACGGTTACCGGCGTGCTGATGTGGTGGTTCGAGCGATCGCCCGCGCACAGCGCCGGCAAACCGGATTCGCACTCGTCGGTGATGTCGTGGCACGAGGGCGTGTATTGGGCCGTTGTCACGATGACGACTGTCGGGTACGGCGACAAGACGCCAAAGACCCATGTCGGCCGCGCCATCGCCGTGGTGTGGATGATCGGTAGCCTGGTGCTGGTCTCGCTGCTGACAACTTCTTTGATCGCGCGCATCACCGTCAGCCGGGTCGAAGGCGCCGTGGTCACCCGCGTGACCGATCTCGCCGGCAAGCGGCTCGCGGCGGTTTCTGCGTCGTCAGGCGCCGAATATCTCGACACCCAGCGCCTTGCTCATCAAAAATTCGGCAGTCTCGCCGATGCGCTCAACGCGCTTTCGACCGGGAAGACCGATGCCGTGGTCAACAGCGTCGGTGCCTTGCAGTATCTGGTGAAAACGCGGTTTGCCGCGGCGATTGCACCGCCGCGCGGGCTATTGGCTCCGGCCTATATGGCCTTCGCGCTGCCGACGAATTCAGGCCTCAAAAAGCCGCTGGACCAGGCGTTGACAGCCGTCATTGCAAGTCCGGAATGGCGATCGGTCGAGGAAAGCTACTTTGGCCAATGAGCAAAGTCGGCGGGCTTTGGGAAACACGGCTTAGTCTTCGCGCGCGGCATGACGGGCGCCGCAATGACCGCGATACCACGTCGTCATTTGCCGCTTCATGGTCTGTTGTTCGGGCGTCAATGTCACCCCGGCATATTGAGCATGCAGCGCCTCGAGTTGCTGACACCGGCCGTCCGCGGCGAGAACCGAAGTGGGAAACGCGGTAACAACTACAACAAATGAAATGGCAATCGCGCCACAGGATGACTTCATTATTTCGACCCCGACAATTTGTCCGACAATCGTAAACGTATGACGACTCGATCGGTTCCGTTCGGCGCACGAAAGCCGACGCATTGCGCCGATCGTGAGCATCAAGGCAGACGCGACGCGCGGGTGCGCGGCTATGCAATAAACTGAAAAAAGGGAACGCCGCCGAGGCGAGTAGAACTCGAACCGGCGGCGCAAAAATCGCGATGAGCTTATAGCCCCCGTCTGCCCCAGCGGCGATGACCGTAATACCCGCCGCCGCCAAAGAGCAGCACCAAAAGAAGAACGATCAAGATCAGTTCCATGGGAATCTCCGTTCGGCTCATGTAACGCGGACGAAGGGCCCGGAGTTCCACGGGGGCGGCTTACGAAAACGGAATCGCGCTAACGGCGTTTTCTCCGTGAGACACTGAAAGCATATTAGCTTAACCTCTTGAATCTGAGCGTTGCGCTCTGCCCTCGCGCAGAAGGAGCATGAGATGTCGTTGTCATTCACTGGCGAGTCTCTGCAGACAACGAATACCACCGACTACAAGGCCATTGGCTCGCAAGGCGAGCAGATTATTGTTAAGGCCTCACACGATGCGATCCATGACTACGGCGAGGCTGCTGTCCAGGCGAAAGCCGTCGAAAAATACAACGACAATCAAGTAGTCAACCATACAGTGACAGTCCGGACTTCGGACTTTCAGATGTAAGAACCTGGTACGATACGGGCATTCTACAAAGCCTGCCGCCCGTGTTTCATCTAACGAGGATCCGCCAAGCAATCGCGCGTAAGATTGCGCTTATCGGCACTACGAGCAGGATGGTTACTTGCCCGCGAGCCGCTACGCGAAAAGGTTTTTGGCGGTCCCGGCAAGACTCGAACTTGCGACCTTCGGTTTAGGAAACCGCTGCTCTATCCGGCTGAGCTACGGGACCAATCAGGATGGGAACTTATACCACACGGTCGATCAGCGCGCGGACGGCCGGCTGATAGCTACGTCGCCCGCGCGAGGGCCGCGTGGCCGTTTCGCGCCTTGAAACAAACACATCGATGTGCCATATGAGCCCCGCTAGCCCTATTGGGCTCTTGCGAGCCGCGTGTACGGATTCCCGTCAAACGGTCTCTGGCTCGCCTTTTCACTTAACCATTTGCGACACCTAGATCGCGCGGGGTGTCTTAATTTTTACCCGCAAATGCGGCTGCGGCGCTTCGCGCACGGGCCGCGTGCGCGCAACACAGAAAGCTATTCATTGAATTCCTTCGATGGCTTCGGCCTTAACGACGCGATTGCGCGTGCAATCGCCGAAGAAAACTACTCCACCCCGACCCCCATCCAAGTGCAGACCATCCCGTCCGTCATGTCGCGCCGCGACGTGATCGGGATCGCTCAAACCGGCACCGGCAAGACCGCCGCCTTCGCGTTGCCGATCCTGCACCTGCTCGCGGCTACTCCCAAAGCCCTGGAACGCAAAGGCTGCCGCGTGCTCGTGCTCAGCCCGACACGCGAACTGTCCAGCCAAATCCTCGACAGCTTCCGCGCTTATGGGCGGCATCTGCGCATCCAAACGACGCTCGCAATCGGCGGCGTGCCGATGGGCAAACAGGTGCGCGCGTTGAGCGGCGGCGTCGATGTTCTGGTCGCGACCCCTGGCCGGCTCCTTGACCTCGTCAAGAGCAACGCACTCCGCCTCGGCGGCGTCGAATTTCTCGTGCTCGACGAAGCCGACCGCATGCTCGACATGGGTTTCATCCACGACATCCGCAAAATCGTCGCCAGGCTTCCGGCGCAGCGGCAGACGCTGCTGTTCTCCGCGACCATGCCGGGCGAGATTGCGGAACTGGCCAAGCAGCTGTTGCGCGACCCTATCCAAGTTGCCGTGACACCGGCCGCCTCGACGGTCGACCGCATCGAGCAGCGGATCATCCACGTCGATGGCGCCGCCAAACCGGCCGTGCTGGTCGATGTCTTGCGGCGCGAAGCGGTCGATCGCGCTCTCATCTTCACCCGAACAAAGCATGGCGCCGACAAGGTCGTCCGCGGGTTGATCAAGGCGGGCTTAACGGCGGAAGCGATCCACGGCAACAA
>Ga0070766_10000177_pt1 | contig 25721 bp, 21 predicted proteins | sample HubBroMetageWFT6_FD_69782 | JGI IMG/M metagenome (GOLD analysis project Ga0070766, IMG submission 69782) | Warmed and freeze-thawed soil microbial communities from the Hubbard Brook experimental Forest, New Hampshire - Hubbard Brook CCASE Soil... | ecosystem: Environmental > Terrestrial > Soil...
CCGCAACACCGGCCCGGCGATACCGTCCAGCTCCAGCTTCCGTCCGGCGGCCAAATCTTTTGCCATCGACGCGCGCATGGTGGGCGGAAAGTTCGCAAATACGGCTGCCCCTTTTGAGACATCCAGATGCGCTCCCTCTCTCTCTGCCACCGCGCGCGCTTCGGCGATGGCGGACTCCAACTTTCCCTTCCACTCCGCATCGGCCAGGATTTCTCCGGCATTCTTTCCCGATGCCGAAGTCACCAGCGCGAATGGTTCGAGGAAGGCCAGCTTGGTCCAGAGTAGCGTCGCCTCGCTGTCGATGAACTGGCAAGTCCAACCCAGTCCACGCAATCTTTCGATAACGTCTTTGAGCACCGGCTCTCCGCTGGCCGCAATGTTGAGGCGCACCGGCGAGCGATGCACAAATTCTCCGGGAGCGCTGCGCTCGGCCTCGACCGCTATGGTTGCGGGCACGACGCGATCATGTCCGAACCGCGCGCGGAGCACAGCGACGTGATCCACGCCGTTGAGCAGCGGGATGATCGTAGGTGGCACGGCCTCAACCACGGCAAGCGCATCGTCGAGCTGGTAGGTCTTGGTGGCGATCCACAACACGTCGACATCTGCCGTCAGGCGCGCCGCAGTTTTGACCGGCGCGGTAATCTTGCCCGACGGATGCTCCAATGACAACGTCAGGGGATACTCCGCCAACTTGTCTTTCCGGACGATGAGCGTGACGGCTTCGCCGAGCGAACCCAGCGCCGTCGCCATCAGTCCGCCAATCGCGCCGGCTCCCAGGATTGCGTGTTTCATAAATCGCCTCTCCTCGCCACGACAGCATGCCACACTTGCCGGTAATAAGCACAAAATAGATAGCGCGGCAGAATGCAGCAACCGAAGCGAAAATCAACCGCTGGACTGTCGAAGCGGACTCGACTCGGGATACAATTCTGATCGTTACCTAAACCGAATCACGGAGACGATCAATGGGACTAAAGATTGGCGATATTGCGCCCGATTTCATGGCGGAGACCACGGAGGGCCGCATTCGCTTTCATGAGTGGATCGGAGATTCATGGGCAGTGTTGTTCTCGCATCCCAAGGACTTTACGCCGGTATGTACCACAGAACTCGGATACATGGCGAGCCTCAAGCCGGAATTCGATAAGCGCAACACGAAGATTATTGGCCTGAGCGTCGATCCAGTGGACGACCACGCGCGCTGGGCGAACGACATCAAGGAGACGCAGGGACACGCGCCGAATTATCCCATGATCGGCGACTCCGACCTGAACGTGGCCAAGCTGTACGAGATGCTTCCCGCCAGCCTTGCAGGCAGCTCGCATGGGCGGACGGCAGCCGACAACATGACCGTGCGCAACGTCTTCGTCGTGGGACCGGACAAGAAGATCAAGCTGGTGCTGGTCTATCCGATGACTACGGGACGCAATTTCGACGAAGTGCTGCGCGTACTGGATTCGCTGCAACTGACGGCGAAACACAAGGTGGCGACGCCGGTGAACTGGAAGCAGGGCGAAGACGTGATCATTGCGGGGTCGGTGTCGGACGAAGACGCGAAGAAGATTTATCCCGACGGATGGAAGGCGCCGCGGCCGTATTTGCGGATCGTGCCTCAACCGAAGGGATAAGGCCCTCGCACAATTCGCATCGATAGCAGACCTGCGCGACCGTACCTTGTGCCTCTACTGGTCGCGCAGCGTTTTCATGGGATCGAGTGTTGATGCGCGGTAGGCTGGCAGGCTACTGGCCAGGAACGATACCAGCAGCAGCACCACGAAGGTCAGCGGGTCGGTTCAGGAAATGGCAGCGGCCGCAGCAAGACCGTATTTACCAGGCTGAAGATGGCGGTAGTGCCGCCGATTCCCAAGGCGATCGTCAAGACCGTCGTGAGCGCAAAACCGGGGTATTTCCTGAACTGGCGAACAGCAAAACGAAAATCCTGTAGCAACGCGTGCATTCCGTCTCTCCCGCAGACACGTATCCCAAATGATGCAGTGCACTTGATTAGCCAACTCGTAAGCGCTTGAGAATGCTGGACGACCCCGTGGCATTGAACGGTCACTCACCGTCTTAGCCGTTCGCTCGGAACCAGTTTGTCCGGAAGTGAACACGTGCAATAGCGCGCCGGTTCACGCTTTCCCCGCAAGCGGCCCTCTCCGATATCATTCCTCTGTATGCAACCCGCGATCCGATGTAGCGGCCTCACCAAGACCTACGACGGGAAGGTTGAAGCCGTCCGCGGTCTCGATCTTGCCATCGAGACTGGCGAGTGCTTCGGGCTTCTGGGTCCAAACGGGGCCGGCAAGACCACGACGATTGAGATCCTCGAAGGCCTGCTGCAGCCGACGTCGGGCGACGTCGAAATCCTCAGCATGACGTGGCAGGGCCACGAGCGCGAGTTGCGTGAGTGGCTGGGCATCTCACTTCAGGAGACGCGATTGTCAGAGAAACTGACGGTGCGCGAGACTCTGCACTTGTTCGGCAGCTTTTATCATTCTCCGAGCTCGGTGCCCGAGATTCTCGACGAGCTTTCTCTGAACGAGAAGGCCGATGCGCGGGTGGGCACGCTTTCCGGCGGACAGAAACAGCGGCTCGCGGTGGCGACGGCACTGGTGGGCAATCCCAAAATTCTATTTCTCGACGAGCCCACCACTGGGCTGGACCCGCAGAGCCGGCGACAGTTGTGGGAGATCGTGCGCCGGTTTCAGCAGCGCCGCGGAACCGTCCTGCTGACCACCCATTATATGGACGAAGCCGAACGGCTGTGCGATCGGCTGGCCATCATCGACCAGGGAAAGATCATCGCGGAAGGGACGCCCGCGGAACTGATTGCGGGTCTCAGCGGGCATCACGTGGTGGAGTTCGCAATCAGCGGCAGTAATGGCGGAAGTGAAGATCTTTGGGCGCGGCTGCCGGGGGTGCAATCGGTGCGCAACGAAGACGGTTTTTTCTGCCTTCAGGTCGATGAGCCCCACCACACGATTCCTGCACTGCTCCTGGCAGTGCAGCAGAATGGCGCGCAACTGGCGCACCTCACCACGAGACAGGCCAGCCTCGAAGACGTGTTCGTGGCGCTGACCGGCCGTCACCTGAGGGAGGAATAATGGCCGACCTCGAAGTCCAAACTCCGACGCCGACAGAAGACAAGCTGCAGCCTTCGACCGTAATTAACGGCCGATGGGCTGGGTATCGCGCACTTCTGGGCACACGCATGAAAGAGCTGTGGCGCGAGCCCGAAGTGGTTTTCTGGGTGTTTGTGTTTCCGTTGCTGCTGGCGCTGGGTTTGGGGATCGCCTTTCGCAACAAGCCGGCGGATGTCACGTCAGTCGTCGTCGTGAACAACGCGCAAGCGCAACGCGTTGTCGATCTGTTGCAGCGTTCCCCTACGAAGAGTGCGGTACACGCGGATGTGCTTGACGAACGGACTGCACTCGATCGATTCCGGCTCGGAGAGTACTCCCTGGTGGTGACTGCTGATGACGGCGGCATGCATTACCGCTACGATCCAGCGCGGCCGGAGAGCGTGCTGGCACGTTCGCAAGTGGACGACGCGCTGCAGACCGCGGCAGGAAGGTCGAGTCCGCTGAAGGCCGAGACCACGCAGAGCAGCGAGCCCGGTGCGCGCTATATCGACTTCCTTATCCCTGGCTTGCTTGGTATGAACCTGATGAACTCGGGAATGTGGGGCGTCGGGTTTGCCGTGGTTGATATGCGGCAGCGCAAGCTGCTAAAGCGTTTTGTCGCCTCCCCAATGCGCCGTACCGATTTTCTGCTGGCGCTGGGTAGCAGCCGCCTGGTGCTGATGATCATCGAAGTGGGGCTGTTGCTCGGCTTCGGCGTCCTTGCGTTCCGCATGAAGGTGGAAGGTTCGTGGCTGGCGATCCTGCTGGTTGCCGCACTGGGAGCGGTTTCGTTCGGGGGTGTTGGACTGCTCACCGCCAGCCGGGCACAGAAAATTGAAAGCGCCAGCGGGCTGATCAACCTGGTGATGATGCCTATGTGGATCTTCTCCGGCGTGTTCTTCTCTTACGAACGGTTTCCGCAAATCATTCAACCGCTCATCAAGGCACTTCCGCTGACCGCACTGAATGACGCATTGCGCGCGATCATCCTACAGGGCGCTAGCTTGAGTTCGCAGTGGACACAACTGGCGGTGCTGGCGGTTTGGGGAGTCGGTTCGTTCTTGATCGCGCTGAAGTGGTTCCGCTGGAGTTAGGCACTAATATTCGGGCTTCGCCGCCATGGCTTCCTCGAGCGTGATGCGCCGCTTCTGGCGGTACGCCATGTTTGCCATGTGTGCCGCAATGGCCGACTTGTAACCGATTTCGATGGGAGCGTTCGTCTTCTGGTTGCGCGCGCGAATACACTCCATCCAGTTGGCCATGTGGTTCTGTCCCTTCGAAGAACCAGTCAACGTAGCTCCATTGGGACGATTGGCCTTCTCCGGGTTGTAGCTGATTCCGCCCTGATATTTTCCGGTCACCATGTCAGTCGCGCCGCTGATGTGTTCGATGGTCCCGTCGGAGCCGAGAAAGCGCTCGCCCAATCCGTAGCGGCTGTTGCTGAAGGTGGACTGCCACAGCACCGTGAGATCGTTGGGGAATTCGAAGGTGACCGCGATCGTGTCGGGCACCTGTCTCCCATCTTTTTCGGAGTAGACGCCGCCCATCATGTCGGCTGCCTGCGGTACTGGCAAGTCCAACGCGGTCATAATCCACGCGATCTGGTGGACCATGTTCTCAGTGACGTTGCCGCCGGAGAATTCCCAGAACAACCGCCAGTTCATGTACTTGTTGGCGTCGAAGGCGATCTTTGGTCGGTTCACGAGAAACAGGTCCCAGTTCACGTGCTGCGGATTGCAGTCGGCGGGAATCTCGCGATACCACTGGCCGTGACCGTGCGGCGTGTTGCGGCTCATCCACGACTCGACCATCGTCACCTTGCCCAGCAGACCTTGCGTGTACCACTGGTGAGCATCGGCCAGTTCGCCGGAACTCTCGTGCTGCAACCCGATTTGCACCACCTGCTTCGATTTCTGTGCGGCGTGCAGACACTCGACCGCTTCGGGAATGTCCCACGTCATGGTCTTCTCGCAGTAAACGTCCTTGCCCGCAGCCAGCGAGTCGAGAAAATACTTCGCGTGCAAATGCAGCGGCAGGCCGATGATGACGGCGTCAACATCTTTGCGATCGAGCAGACGGCGCGGATCGTCATAAGTTTCGGCGGAGGGTGCGATCGTCTTTGCCTGATCACGGCGAAGGGAGTAAACGTCGGCAACGCCAACGCACTCAACATTGGGCTGGGCCAGCGCATCCTTCAGGTCCTGCTGGCCGCGATCTCCAGCGCCGATAATGCCGACGCGAATGCGATCGTTCGCCCCCAGCACGCGGGAATAGGGAAATGCGGCGAGCGCTACCGCTCCCGCTGCCATGCCGACGAACTCGCGGCGATTGATCGTTCCAAGCTTTGCTTTCTTCATGACAGCGCCCCAGCTTTCTGCAAATCGGCCTTCATCCCTGCCCAGCTTTGCCGCGACGATTCCTCCGGTGTGCCTGCTCCTTGCCAATGGGTCTCAAGTGAAACGCCAAGCTTGTAGCCGGCCTTCTTCATCGCCTCGAACTGTCCCACCCAATTGATGATGCCCTTACCGACGGGCATCCATTCGTAGCCCTCACCACCAGACTTCATGGCGACATCTTTGCAGTGACAATGGCCGATGCGGTTCTTGGGTAGCAGATCCCAGCCATTAGGGTAGGGAACTTCGCCCAGCGCAGCCGCGTTGCCGGGATCCCAGTTCAGCATGAAGTTCGGCGATTGTACCGCCGCCAGTGTTTTCGCGGCTTCGGCGCCGGTCGCGGTGTTGCAGGTCATTTCATTTTCAAGAAGAAAGATTAGCTTGTGCTTGCTGAGTTGGGCAGCGGCCTCCTGCAATTTCGCGTTGATGGCTTTACGATAGAGTGCCTGGTCATCCAGTCGCCAGAAATCGAACCCCCGCACGCGGTCAGTCTGGAACGCCTTCGCTGCTTCGATGCACTTCTCCAACACTTCCGGCTGTTGATCGTACCCGAAATCGGCCTTGAACTGGTCGCGCTTGGGACTGTACTTCGAAGTCGGTGCGCCCGGCCAATCGACCTTGAAGAGTGGGCTGGCGATGTCGGTCACTCGGAGTTGATACTTCTTCAGGATCGCCTGCGCGTCGGCAATCTCGCTCGATGTGAGGCTCATGAGGTTCTTGTTCCACAGACCGCGCAGCTCAACCCACTGCATTCCGAATTCTCGCGCGGCCGCGGAACACGCGTGGTCGAAGTCCTGCGAGATCTCATCGGTGATGACGGCGACGCGGAAGGGAGACTTCCATGGCGGCGCGGCAGTCTTGTCCGTCGCCGACAAAATTGAAGGCAGGCCGCCGGAAACGCTTGTGACAGCCATCATCCCGCCGGTTCTCAGCAAAAATTCCCGCCGGTTCAATTGCGACAATTCGGCCTCCGGAACGCAGGAGTTGGCGGAAGCGTGTGCGAGTCGAACGCACCATCGACATCGAAGATGCCGATCGCCGGTTTTGAAGACCGGGAGAGTCACCGGACCCCCTTCGCTTCCGCAGGCCGGCATAACTGCCACCGCCATTGTAAACAACTGGTTGCGCATCGCCCCTTGCGCCCGTGAAAAGCGCGAAACGATTTGTTCGCAGAATCCTGATAGATTGTCGGGGGAGTCTTCTAACTATGGGCAAGCGCACATTCGACTTCGTTCAGCTCGACGTCTTCACCAACCGGCCGCTGCAAGGCAACCAGCTGGCGGTCTTTACTGACGCCCGCGGTCTCAGCGACGACGAGATGCAAAAGCTGGCTAAGGAAACCAATCTGAGCGAGACGACGTACATTTTCCCGCGCGACAAAGCCATCGAACGACGCGAAGGCGTTAAAGTACGCATCTTCACGGTCAATGCAGAGCTGCCCTTTGCCGGACATCCGACACTCGGTACAGCCTGGTATCTTCGCCAACATTCGCTGGCCGGCGAAATCGTACTCGATCTCAAGGTGGGCAAGCTCCCCGTGCGTTTCGATCATCGTGATAACAGCCTCTTCGGCGAGATGCGCCAGGTGGACCCCCAGTTCGGACGCGTTCATTCGCACGCCGACGTGGCCAAGGTGCTCGGTGTTCCAGTGTCTGAGCTGGACGAGAGTCTGCCGATCCAGAGCGTGTCCACCGGGATGTGGTTCACCATGGTGCCGTTTCGTTCCCTCGCGACCCTGCAGCGCCTGAACATCAGTTGGCACCAGATGTCTGCTTACCTGCGCGACCTTGGGGACAACAGCTTCTTCTATCTCGTCAGCCGCGAGGCGGTATCGCCCTACGCGACCCTTCATGCGCGCATGATTTTCTATAACGGCGAAGATCCTGCGACGGGTTCGGCGGCGGGCTGCTGTGCTGCATGGGCGGTGCAGAATGGCGTGCTGCCTTCCGATCAGCAGGGACTGATTGAGCAGGGATTGGAAACGCGGCGGCCGAGTTCGCTCTACATTCGCGCCGAAAAGCGCGGCGATGCTGTCACCAATGTGCGTGTGGGCGGGCACGTAGTGCAGATAATTAACGGTACAGTAACGATGTGAATAATCTGCGGATATTCTGTGCACGCTGGAAGGCCTTTGCAGAGCCGCAGTTGCGCGTGCTTTTTTCCCGCACCTGAGGATTCAGTGCAACTTTGTGTGTGCTGTTTCACGCGTAAAATGGCGCCTACGATTTAACCACAGCGATACTTTACAGGGCTGCTTCATCGCCGTACTATCCGATAACGCGCTTGCTCTGGCGCGCAATAAAATTAAGACAGATCCGCAGGTAACTGCCGCAAGCGCCCTCTCCCATCAGGTTTGCTCGGCGCGGCCGTGCAGCCACCCCCGGTAAGTCGTAACGGGAAGGCCGATGAAACCAAAGCGCACGATTCTCTGCGTTGACGAAGACGAACGTTCACTTTCCATTCGCAAGGTAATGCTGGAGACCCGGGGCTACCGCGTGGTGGCATGCTCTGAGGCGGCCCGCGCGGTTGACCTGATGAAGGCGGGAGGGATTGATCTCGTCCTCGCCGACGTCATGATGTTGAAACTCGGCAGTGCCCGGCTGATTGACCAGCTCAAGACCATCTCGCCCACCACTCCCGCGATTGTGTTCTCGGCCGCCTTGGCCTATTGTCCCGACGACATTCTCGCCGACGTCTTTCTCTCCAAGGCCGACTGTAGTGCAGCGCAGTTGCTGGACCACGTTCGCATGGCGCTGGTGAGGAAGCGCGGGCCGAAGCCAGCTGTGACCAGCACAATCTCCCCAAGCCGATTCGCGTCGTAGTCACCGAACCGCGGAGCAATACGATACAACGGCGAGGACGAACTTGGAGTTTCGGGTCATCCCGCAGCGTGACGCCGATCTTCTATCCAGAAAGAAAGCCACTCGGATCGTGTACGAGTGGCTAATCTAATAGTGCCGCACTGGGATACTGGCTCAGGCGGCTTTCGCCTTGGCCTTCTTCTTTCGCTCGGCCCAGCGAAGCTTCATCATCTCAGAGATCCGCTTACGGGCAGATGCGCTCATGGTACGACGTTTTCCTTTGGAGGAACCTGGCGGTCTTCCGGGACCGCGACCTGACTTACCGGTGCCTTCTAGAGCTCGAATAGCTGCATCAATCCGCTCGCGCTCGCTCTTGAGATCTGACACGATTTGTTGAATGTCCATGGATCACCTTTCGAGTTTATTGGCCAGCGACTTAGTCTATCAGGCGGGACTATAGCTTGCCGATAGAATTAGAAACATTCTTAATGCGGAATTAATGGCTATTGGGGTGGCCAAGTCCATTCCTGAAGCGAAGCTTAACGGTCCTGAGGTGGGATAATCATCGTGACAGCCGAATCTACCATCTGAGCTGAAGGGAAGGCGGGCATTCCTCGTCTCTTGGCCCAACGACTGCTATGCTCCGTTTGCCCCGTCCAATATTCGGGAGGACTGAATGTCGCCAGAACCAAGCTTCCACATGACCGCAGAGCAGTTCCGCCAGCATGGGAAAGAGATAGTGGACTGGATAGCCGATTACTATGAGCGCATCGAGACGCTACCCGTCCTGTCTCGAGTTCGTCCCGGTGAAATTCGGCAGGCTCTGCCCAGTCTTCCTCCGCTTCATGGCGAAGCGTTCGATTTGCTGCTCAAAGACATAGATAAGGTCATCCTGCCGGGAGTTACCCATTGGCAGTCTCCGAACTTCTTCGCCTTTTTCCCTGCCAATGCTTCAGGCCCCGCGATCCTGGGAGACCTATTGTCGTCGGCGCTGGGAGTACAAGGCATGCTTTGGGCCACCAGCCCGGCCTGCACCGAGCTAGAAACCCGGGTACTCGACTGGCTGGTACCCATGCTGGGTCTTCCAGAGAAGTTCCTATCGACCAGCACCGGCGGAGGCGTGATCCAGGATACTGCCTCAAGCTCGACGCTCTGCGCCATGCTAGCGGCCCGCGAGCGTGCCACTGGTTACACCACTAATTTACGTGGCGCTGATGGCAAATTGGTAGCATATACCTCCACACAAGCCCACTCCTCGCTCGAAAAGGCAGCCATGATAGGAGGAATCGGACTGAATAATCTGCGCTTGCTAGACGTCGACGCAAATTTCGCTATCAGGCCGCAAGCTTTAAAAGATCAGGTGGAGAGGGACCGGAAAGCTGGGTTGGTACCTTTCTTTGTGTGCGGCACCGTGGGCACGACTTCCTCGAACGCCATGGACCCTCTGCCAGAAATCGCGGCACTCTGCCGGGAGCATAATCTGTGGTTCCACGTAGATGCGGCCATGTCGGGCACTGCGGCGTTGTGTCCGGAGTTTCGCCATTACCAGGAGGGTGTCGAGTACGCCGACAGCTACTGTTTCAATCCGCACAAGTGGATGTTCACCAACTTTGATTGCGACTGCTTCTACGTGGCCGATCGCAAGGCGCTCATCAATACCCTGAGCATCCTGCCGGAGTACTTGAAGAACCAGGCTACCGAATCAGGAGCGGTATTCGATTATCGGGACTGGCAGATTCCGCTGGGCCGCCGTTTTCGCTCGCTGAAGCTTTGGTTCGTCATTCGTCATTATGGAGTGGAAGGGCTGCAGTACCATGTGCGCTGGCATGTCGCAATCGCTCAGACATTTGCCGAATGGGTCCGCCAGGACGAGCGTTTTGAAGTCGCAGCACCCGTACCACTGAACCTGGTGTGTTTTCGCTATCGAGGCAGCGAAGAACAAAATCAGCGGCTGATGGAACGTCTCAATCAAAGTGGCAGCCTTTACCTGACGCACACTCGCCTGAACGGCCAATTCGCAATCCGCTTCTGCGTGGGGCAGACTACCACTACCCTTAAGCATGTGGAGCGGGCCTGGCAGCACATTCAAGAGGAGGCGACGAAGCTCCAGGCAGAGGCGAAGCCAGCCGGAACATAAAGGAGAGCGGCATCTTTCGCCGTTCGGAAGCGGCCTGCGTTCTCCTTATAATGATGTAAGCCTTTCCATGACATTTATCTCAGATGTATTTCGCCGAGACGCACGGCTCCGGCGATCAAGTTCGCCTAAATCATGAAAACGAAGCGCAAGATAGCGGTGGTCACAACATCGCGGGCTGACTACAGCCATCTGTACTGGCCCTTGCATGACCTCGCGCGCCACCCTGATGTAGACCTGAAATTGATCGTAATGGGTCCACACCTGTCGCCTGAATTTGGCCGCACTGTTCGTGACATCGAGAAGGATGGCCTGGAGATTGCCGCCCGCATCGAGTGCCTGCTGAGTTCCGATACCGATGTAGGTATGGCGAAGACGATTGGCCTGGCGACGCTCAGTTTGGCGGACTGCCTGGGACAGATGCGTCCCGACCTAATTCTGCTGATTGCCGACCGCTACGAGATGCTGGCCCCTGCCGCCGTTGCGCTCGCACTGCGCATTCCCATCGCGCACATTGAGGGCGGAGAAATTAGCGAAGGGGCCATCGACAATACCGTGCGCCACACCCTCACCAAGTTGAGCCACTTGCATTTCACCTCGACGTTCGGGGCGCGCGATAGGGTCATTGCGATGGGAGAGGAGGAGTGGCGGGTGCATCGTGCGGGTGCGCCTTCCCTCGATCACCTGCGCCGCAACCCGCTACTCACCCGCGAGCAACTCGAAGCACTATTGCAGGTTGATCTCACCAAGCCCTCCGCGGTGGTGACCTATCATCCGGTCACGATTGTCCGTGACACCACGCAAGAGGCCGATGCGCTATTCGCAGCGTTGCTCGAAGTACCCGGGCAGATCCTGTTCTCCTATCCCAACACCGACGCCGGCAGCCGCGAGTTGATCGAACGGACTGAGCGATTTCTCGCCCAGCACCGGGATGCCCGCGTGTTCGTCAATCTTGGAGCGCTAAATTATTGGAGCCTGCTTCGCCATGCAGACCTGATGATCGGAAACTCCAGCAGCGGCATCATAGAGACGCCGTCGTTCGCATTGCCCACAGTCAACGTTGGTATGCGGCAGCAGGGCAGGGAGCGGTCCCCTAATATTCTCGACGCCGCACCCGAAAAGGGCGACATACTCGCCAAGGTCACGATCGCCCGAAGCGAAGGTTTCCGCCGCTCGCTGAATGGAATGCAAAATCCCTATGGCGATGGCCACGCTTCGGAGAAAATTGTGAGTGTGCTGACCTCGGTCCCGTTAGGGGAAAAGCTGCTGATCAAGAAAATGCGCTGACGGTCAGGGACAGTGGCGATCACCGTTGGGCAATCGCCTGGCCGGGGATTTCCAGCGGCGCGTCTACGGTTCCGATCTGCTGTGTGGTGCGGTCCATCACGCCGATGCGCAGGTTGTAGTTGCCCGGCGGTAACGAGAGCAATTGGTGCGCCGGCAACCCGTACTTCTGGATGGCGGCATAGGCATTTAGCGGAACGGTCGCGTCCAAGGTGTCGGAGGCATGGGCGACTTCTTTCCCGGAACTATCGAACGCAATTACCATGCAATCAAGTTGCGCGCGCTTCTTGCCGTCGGGTACGTCCGCGAAGTCCACTCCGTTACTGTCGATGACGTAGTTGAGCTTCACGTCTTTGCGGGCCGCGTCCGGAAGCTCAATCGACGCCGTCAGCAGCATCGATGTCGCAGGAGGCATACCGGGCTGCAATGCTGCGCGCAATGCGGCCGTGCCGGCTGTTCCCGATTCAGTAACCGGAGGGATACTGTAGTATCCCCGGCGATAAGCCAGCTTCAGGCCCTTGTTCGGAATCTTCACCACCACACGATGGTATCCGCCGCTGTCATCTTGCTTGGGAGGCGTGTAAGCCAGCGTGTAATAGGTCGAGCCATCGTCCAGGCTGCGATTAATCACCCGCCGCAGGTCATTGGTGTTCACAAACGCTTCGCCGCCAGTCTGCTCCGCGATGGTCTTCATGGTCGCCCGGTCGTTGGAAAGGGCCACGGATTGTGCCGTGATGGTAGCGCCGAGCACGCTGGGTGAGGTGGCCACCACGCCGTGTCCGCCCTCGGGCGACACGTTGGTCATGATCTGGTTCTCTGCGGCGGCTGTGCTGATATCGATGCCCTGCGATTGGAGTCCGCGCACATCCACGGGATACACCGCGACCCGCGAGGTAGCCAGCAGCGAATCGGTGGCACGAATCTGATCTTCGAAGCCCCGCTCGTTGCGGAATGGGTCGGTGGACGCCGGATCGGGTTCGATCTGCACCGGGAAACTCCCCGACAGCCATACCAAATTCTTACGTCCAGGATAGCCGGAAACTGCTCTCGCCAAGCCTCTCATCGCTTGCAGGGTGAAAACCACGCGGTCGGTGGTGCGGAAGGCTTCATAATCGTTGTAGCTCTGGGAGATTCGGGCCGTCTGCAGGTAAACCATCGTAGACGTGTCGATGTTTCCGCCCGGGCCCGTCGGAGCCGCCGCGGCCTGTGCGGACGTGGCCGCAATGCTGCCCACGGTCCGCTCCCGTTCGACCATAGTGGTCAGGATTTGCGACTTCGCGGGATCCAGCATCTCCGCCATGCGTAGCAACTGCTCCGGGTCCTGCGTGAAACCCTGCAGCATCTCGAGCTGCCGGGTGAGCACGAACAACGCCACCGGCTCGCCGCGCGGCACCGCTTTCAGAAGTTGCAGCAACTGGTTGCGCGCATAAGCCTGATCGGGAACTGCGGTGTTCAATAGATCGAAGAGGATGATGGTCCAGCTACTCTGTGGCGCTTTCGCGGGGACATTGGTGAAAGTGTTCGTTGGCAACGCTGCGGATACGAGCTTCGGAGCGCCCGCGCCAGATCCTGCCGTCTTGTCCACCACGGCCGGAGAGTGCACTTCAAACGCCCGGACTATCTGTGCCTGTCCATCTTGCAGCACGGTGAAGTCCGCGGCCGTAAGATCCTTCACCGGACGGCCCTGGCTGTCGGTCACGACTACGTCAAACTGCACCAGGCGGGTGTTGACCTTAATGGTCGCCGCCGGGTTGATAGTGGCAGCCGCGTTGGAAGCACTCGGAACAGACGATCTGGGGGAGGCTTCGCTGGGAACCGCAGTAGCAGTCGCGGCCGCTGCACTCGACGCCGTCATCACAGGCGCTACGCTGCTGGTTTCGACGGGCTTGGCGGGAGCAGGCACGCTCGCAGCCTCCACAGGCGGAGGAGTTGCAGGCGGCGTCTCTTGTGCGCGCAGTACTTCGGTAGCTGGATGTTTGCTGGCGCCTAGTCCTCGATCGAGGAAAAGCACGTACACGCAAAGCAGGTTATAAGTCTGGTTGTAGATCTCGGGGTCGAGTCCCGTCTTCAGCGCGAACGAACTTGACGGTGTTCCCGCTACCTTTCGCACATCATCCAGCACCAGTGGATTCAATTCGGACACAGCCCGCGGCGCTTCCTGATTGTTCGCGACATATCCTGCCGAGTGAATCGTTATCGACGGAACGTGCGCCCGCTGGAAGAACAGCGCGTCGGTATCAGGAGCGTCAGCGATGGGTTGCGGCTCCGGGTTCATCTGGAGAGCACGGCTGGCGGACGGAAGCAACCGTGCCATGACCGCGCCGCTTGCTGGGGCGGAATAGCCCGCTGCGGTTCTGCCCAGGTGGTCGAGGTCAAGCATGCCGCGAAATTCGCGGCGCTGCGCATCCGACAGGCTCTTCCAATGAAAGGAGGCGCCAGCCATATTGCTGCCCGAGAACGCGGCGAACACCAGCGTGTGCCGATGGCTGGTAGACACCATCGACTCCGCTAGCAGCGGGAGCATGACGACTCCGCCCCACCCTAAGGCGCCTTCATCGCCGCGGCCGTCGTAGTCCAGTCGCGCCGCGATCAGAATTGTTCCAAATTCGGTTCCGGGCAGGGTACACAACACGTTCGGCAGCGGTTGATCGGGCACAGCCTGAATCTCGATGTTCGGTTTCGCGCATCCTGCTTTTTCGAACATCGCACGCAGCGAGCGGACCCGCTGATCAGGAGTCGCAGGCACCGGTTGCAGGCGCTGTTGCACCACCGATTTATCAACGCGCAGGAAAGTTACATTGTCAGCGAGGCAAGGGCTGGAGAGCGCGAAGACGACAAGCAGGCTGGACCACCGGAGCATGACACCCGTCCCGACGGCTCAAGAGTAGCACATTCGGGGTAGTGCTGATCCCGGCTCACCCACGGCCTTCAACAGAGCAGGCGGGGCTTTACGGGTGAACACACGACAAAAGGCCCGTCTCGTGACGGGCCTTCGGAAGATACTCGTTCGTTGTGCGAGGATTAGCGGCCGGCGCGGATGTTGCGGTGCTGCTGCCCACCACGCGACGCCGTATTGATGCTGGCGTTGTTTCGAACCCCAGCCAGCACCGGATTGGCGACTGCTGCTGCTGCACGCATGGCGTGGTTCATGCCGCGTCCCTGGTGCGAGCTCTGTGACAGCTGATTGCCGAAGCCTCCCGGAGGAATTCCGGCAGCGCTCATTCCAGCCCACAGCCCGGTGGCTACCGCTGCGCCTGCAACCACCGCGCCGATAGCGAACACCTGCTTGCCCGACAGCGTGCTACCCGGAAATACCGGAGCCGCCTGGGGAGCCGGTGCCGGAGCGGGCGTCGGATCGGCGGTGCGCGAGCTCGAACCGCCAGCTTCCAGTTCAGTGGTCTTACCGGCTTCGGTGACCATCAACGCACCTGTGTGGCTGGTGATCACGATGTTGTTGTCCATGCGGGCGATTTCATAGGTCGCGGTCTTATCTTTAGGAGCGACCGTGATCTGGGCGGCCTTCGCCGTCATGCCGTCTGTCGTGCTGACAGCAGCCGTTCCGCGGACCACGTTCACACCGGCGCTCTCATACTTAATCGCCGAATAAGGATTGACCGTAACCTTTGTCCCGTCCTGGTTGATCGCGGTGGCAGTGGCGCCGGCCGTTTCGATGCGGTCGCCGGAGGTGACGGAGGCCGAGCGGGCAACTTCTGTTCCGTTCAGCGTGACGGTCCCCGACGCGTAGAGCATGGTGTTGCTGGTTTCCGCCATAAGCATTGCCGCCGGAGTCAGCATCATCATTACAATGCTCAGGATTTTTGTAGCTAAACAGTTGCGCATAATCGATTGGCCTCCAAGCCTAATTTGCCTTCTGAATCCGACTGAAATCGGCCCGGCCGCCTGCCGCGTGTTGTAACTGCAGTGGGCGACCTGTAGTGATCTTCCATCCGGCTTGCCGCAACCCCGGTTGGACTAAATCATGCCGCATGAAGAATGCACGGCAAAATCGATTCCGTTCGCACGCCTTCACTGCTTATATCAAAACTAAGGCGCAAATTGCGAATCCAAATTGTAAACCACGGCGCAATAGCTGACCACAGCATTCTTTGGTTACTGATTAGTTACGGTAGGCCTATGGCTCCGTCTCCGGCAGGGCGATTGCGGCGCGCGGCCTATCACCGGACCTCGCGCGAATGGCCGCCGTCGCGGCTTGCGGCAGAATGTCTCTTTTCTCCAGCGTAACCAGCGGAGTACAATCGCGCACGTTACGCCGTGACACTGCTATATAGTTGCTTTGCTGCAGCAACGCAGTGCAAAGTTCACATTGCAGCGGAGGGTGGCCATGAAACTATACCGACGAACTGTGGTTCTGGTGGCACTGGCCGTGACGATGTCTCTCCTGGTGGGTTGTTCCCGTCACGACAACAACGAGCGGTACATTCTCGTAACTGTGAATTCCAAGCTGCCCTACTGGCAGACCGCCGCCGCCGGCCTGGCGAAAGCGGGCGCGGTCTACGGTGTCAAGGTGGATGTCCGCGGACCTGAAACCTACGATATGCAGGCCGAAGTAAAAGAGTTCCAGGACGCCGTCGCACTGAAGCCCGCCGGCATCCTGGTCTCGGTTGCCGACAGCGGACTGATGCAGGGTCCGATCAACGACGCAATCGCCGCCGGCGTCCCGGTGATCACCATTGATGCCGATGCCCCTGCGAGCAAACGTCTTTACTTCATCGGCACCAATAATCTGCAGGCGGGACGCTTGGGCGGGCAGCGCATTCTCGATAAGCTTCACGGCAAGGGCAATGTCGTCTTCTATACCATGCCGCAGACCAACATGGACGAGCGCCTCAAGGGCTACAAAGACGTGTTTGCCGATCACCCAGCGATCAAGATTGTCGAGGTATTCAACATTAAAGGTGACGCGGGCAACGCATTCGACCGCACGCAGCATTGGCTGACGGACAAGAGTGCGGAACACATCGACGCATTTGTTTGTCTGGAGGCTTCGTCTGGCAAGGATGTTGCCGAGGCGGTCAGGCGAAACAACGCTACCGATCGGCTGATCGTCGCCATGGACACGGATGAGGCGACGCTGAATCTGGTGAAGAGCGGACTCATCGATGCCACCGTCGCTCAGAAGCCTTACACCATGGCGTTCTACGGACTGAAGGCGCTCGATGATGTGCACCACTATCCGGTGGACCTCAAGAGGGACTTCGCAACTGACTCGTTCTCTCCGTTCCCTCGATTCGTGGATACCGGCACATCGCTAGTGGACAAGGTAAACGTGGACCTGTATCTGCAAGGGCGCCAGGAAGCTCAGTCGAAATAGCAGGGACACAGCTCCGTAGGAGCGTCATAGTCTAGCCTAGCACGCAGCCCGCCGCGGCGGGCGGGGTGCTGGGTACGAGTAGCATACGATTCGAGTCCTGTAGGGACGCCAGTTGTCCCACAACGTGGGACTTGCTGGGATTTCTCCTTAGAGCAGGCTAGGCTTTATTGGAGAGACTTTTTCATCGATCCGAGGAGAGACCGATGTTGCGCATGATCGTACTGGTGGCCATTGGATGGATCGTCGGGCTCTCCGCGCGCACCTTGCTGCCCGGCAAAGGCCCCGACGGCTTCTGGGCAACCACGGCAGTTGGGGTGGGTGGTGCGCTGGTCGCTGTGGTGATCGGACGCCTCGCCGGTTGGTGGCACCCGGGTGACGCGCCCGGATTCATCCTTTCGCTGCTTGGTGCGATTATGCTGCTGGCTTTGTATCGGGTGTTGAAAACTAAGACTGCGTAACGCGTGTATTCTTTCAGACACTTTGTTCGATGACCAATCGCCACAGAAACGGTCAGAATCGCAGCCTCGCGGAGAAATCATCTAAATTGTTTCGGTCTCCGATGGATATGTTTAGAGGAGAAAAGGCGTCCTGGGTAGCCTTGCTCGTCGTATGTACGCTGCCCAATGCCTACGTTTGCTTCGTGGAACTGTCTGCCGCGTGGCGCAAGGCTAGAATTGGCTCGTTCGAGGCTGTTCCGGCTCTCTTCTACTCATTCCTTGCCGGCTTTGGACTCTTCGTTGCCGGGCGTATGTTATACAACGCGATGCTGAGTCGAACGATACGGCGAGGTCAATCGACTAACTGACAACTGGCCACTGACAACTAGCTACTGTTGTCCTGACTGTTGCGCGCGCGACTCAAACGGTTCTGGCTCAGTTGGGATGGCTGCGGTTCCCGCGAGAGTCTCGTTTCCATCGTCGTCGAGGGCCGGCCTCACGCTCACATCGACTGACAGTCTCTGTCCGGCATGTCCCTTATACACACCGCGCACCGGCGCAACATCGGCGTAATCGCGCCCATACGCGATGCGCACGTGGCGCATCCCCACCGGCTTGCCCAGCGTGGGATCAAACGGCATCCATCCTGTGTCTGGAACGTACCCTTCAGCCCAGGCGTGGGAAGCCTGGCCTCCGATGACCTCTTCCAGCTTGGCATCGGGATTCTCCTCATTGTGTGGAACCAGGTATCCCGAAACATAGCGCGCGGGTATACCTCGCTTGCGCAACACTCCAAGAAGCAAATGCGCGAAGTCCTGGCAAACCCCGGCGCATATTTGCAGCGAATCCGCGATCGACGAGTTTACGTGAGTCGCGCCCTTCACGTACTGGAAGCGCTGATGGATCAAGTCGGATGCGGTCTGCGCAAACCCTGCGACCGTGTCGTCGCAAGCCGCCTCGGCCTCGGCGATCAACGGATCGAGCTCCTTCAGGTGTGGAATGTAGGTGCTGGCGGCCAGCATGTCGTAGAACTCTTCATTCAGCTCGTCCTGCTTATCCTCCAACTCGCTCAACGGCAAGACGCTGCTCGTCGTTGGCGCGGCATGCGCCAGCACTACAGATTCAGCCTGCACCCTCAACCGAGTGTGCACGGGAAGCACGTTGACCTGGTGCACCCAGTTGCCCAGCGCATCACGGTAGGAAAACGCCGGTGAGGCAGGAGAGGTTGTCAATCGAAACGACAGGCAACTCTGCGTCTCGTCGTGCATCGGGCGCAAGCGAACCTCGTTGTAGCTTTCCGATACTGGGCCGTCGTAAACGAAATCCGTTACGTGCACGAGGTGGTAGCGGTTCATGCGGCAGCTCCGTAATAGAAATAGGTTCGCGCAATGTCTTCGCCAATTAATCGGCAATTGGCTAGCATGAGGGTCAGGTAGGTGTGCAGTCCGAAACGAAACATGTCTTCGACGGTGTCGTAGCGCAGGCTTTCCAGAACTTTGCCGGTGAGTCGCTCCGCCTCGTTTGCGTACGAGCCTGGTCCCGTGCCGCTGATGGCACGCAAGCCGGTCTGCAGTTCGGTAATGCTGAAGCGGATCGAGCGCGGATGCTTGGGGTGCAGGATCAGCATCTCAGCCACCCGCTCCGGCTCGATCGGGGAGTGGTACTGGCGCCGGTAAGCTTCGTATGCTCCCACCGACCTGAGCACCGCCATCCACTGATGGTTGTCAGCCGTGCCCACGATCGCCGGGGTCTCCAGCAACGACTGGAATTGCAGATCCACCAGGCGCGCGGTCATTTCCGCGCGCTCGAGCGACCATCCAATCTTCAGGAAATCCCATCCTTCATCGTGCGGCAGGGTCGCGTCGGTAACGCCAAAGAAGCGGTGGCTGCCGAATTTGACCGCATCGCAAAAACGGTGTGGCCCGCTGGAAATCTGCTCGGCGGGATCGAATCGTGTCACCGAATGGTAGAGGCCGTTGATGTCCTCCCACATCTCGCGCGAGATGCGGTCGCGAATGGTGCGCGCATTCTCCCGCGCCTTGGTAATGCACTGCACGATTGAATTGGGATTGTCAGCGCGAAAGGCGAGAAACTCGTACACCGTTTGAGCGTTCGCCTCTTTGTAGAACTGAGAGAAGCGGTCTTGCTCGCCGGCCATGATGATCAGCGGCTCCCATCTCAGCCGATATGGGACCGCCGACTGCTCCAGCAGCATGTGATAGTTCACATCGAGGATGCGCGCTGTGTCTTCGGCGCGCTCCATATAACGCGCCAGCCAGAACAGCGAATCCGCAATCCGCGACAACATTTCGGTGCTCAGGAGTCCTCCCGCAGGACCCAGGTGTCCTTGCTGCCACCGCCCTGGGACGAATTCACCACCAGCGAGCCCGGCTGCAAGGCGACGCGCGTCAGTCCGCCGGGAATAATCGTCACACCCTGCCCGTCATATAGGCAGTACGGCCGCAGGTCCACATGCCGCCCGGCCATGCGTTTGGAATCCACATCGTACGAAGGCACACGCGACAGGCCGATCACCGGCTGCGCAATGTAATTCCGCGGGTCCGCCTCGATCTTCTTGCGGAAGATCTCAATCGTCTCCTCGTCCGAGGCCGGCCCGATCAACATGCCATAGCCTCCGGACTCCCCAACCGCCTTCACCACCAGCTCCGGCAGATGCGCAAGCGTGTAGTGCAGGTCATCAGGCCGCGAGCACAGATAGGTTTCTACCGTCCCTAGAATCGGCTCCTCGCCCAGGTAGTAACGAATAAAATCAGGCACGTACGCGCACACCGCCTTATCGTCGGCCACGCCGTTGCCCACGGCATTCGCCAGCGCTACATTTCCCGCGCGATAAGCGCCCATCAGTCCCGGCACTCCCATCAGCGATTCCGGACGGAACACCAGCGGATCGAGGAAATCGTCATCTACGCGGCGATAGATCACATCCACGCGCTGCAGCCCGTGAATGGTCTTCATGTACACCACGCCGGCATCGACGATGAGGTCGCGGCCCTCCACCAGCTCCACTCCCATCTGCTGCGCTAGGAAGCTGTGTTCGAAGTACGCGCTGTTGTAAATTCCCGGCGTCAGCAGCACAACCTGGGCATTGGCTTCGCCCCGTGGCGACAGCGTTCGCAAGATGCGGCACAACTCCGTCGGATAATGGTGCACCGGGCGAACTTCATACGACTGAAACGCATCCGGAAACGTGCGTGTCATCACCTGGCGGTTTTCCAGCACGTAGGAAACCCCGCTGGGCGTCCGCACGTTATCTTCCAGCACCAAAAAGTCGCCGGTCTTCGAGCAGCGCACCAGGTCGATACCGCAAATGTGGGTGTAGATTCCGTGCGGCACCTCGACGCCAATCATCTCGCGGTGAAAATGATGGCACGAGTAAATCAGCGAGCGCGGGATCTTGCGCTCTTTCAGAATGCGCTGCTGCCCATAGACATCCTGCAGAAAAAGGTTAAGCGCCACCACGCGCTGCGATAGCCCGCGTTCGATGCGGTCCCATTCCGAGTGTGGAAGAATGCGCGGGATCAGGTCAAACGGAAACAGGCGCTCCGTACCGGTGCCGTCGCTGTAGACCGTGAACGTGATTCCCTGCAGCAGAAAGGCAATATCGGCCAGGTTGCGGCGGTCCTCAAATTGCGCCTGGGGTATCGCACCCAGCATCTGAAACAACTTGGCATAGTGCGGCCTGGGCTCACCCGGAGCCAGGAACATCTCGTCAAAAAACGCCCCCGTGTCGTAGCCCTCAAAGAGCCCGCCATGGAGCGCCTGGAGAGGTGCACTCGTCATGAGTCCTCTACCGTAGCAGCATACGCGCGCCCAGAGCTAATAAGAACAATTGATAGGCCCTATCAAGATTTCCGCTGGTCAGGAGTAAGCCCACAGTGAACGGCCCCAAAAATTTCCCGCGCGGATGCCCCATCCTTTGCGAAGCAAAAGGTGGGACTTGCGCTGCTCGCAGCCCCCATGATTCTTCCGGCACGTGCGCCCTTTCCCCCATTGTTTCCCGCCCCTTTTTGGTGTACTTTCCTCCGGATACCTCCGGTTTTACCAGGGGTTGTTACAAATGTTTCGTTTCCCCAATTTGTCGCCTCTTCGGGTGATAGCGGTCACGGCATCGCAGCCCAATCGGGACTCCAATACTCTGTGCGCCTGGTGATCGGTTAACCAAGTCATGAACCGAGAGTATCGGCCCCCGATTGTGTTCAGTAAATCTTGCAGTAAGGTTCGTAGGAGGACCTTTTATGACAGTAGGAATAATGACGTCAGGGATTAAAACCCCGGGCGATTACATCAACGAAGTAATGGGACTGGTGAAAGCAAAGAATCCAGCCGAGCCGGAATTCCACCAGGCCGTACAGGAAGTCATGGAGTCGTTGCGTCTTGTGTTGGAGAGACACCCCGAGTACATCTCGGAGCGGATTCTCGAGCGCATCACGGAACCCGAGCGCGTCCTCATGTTCCGCGTTCCGTGGTTTGACGACCATGGCAACATCCAGGTCAACCGCGGTTTCCGCATCGAGATGAACAGCGCCATCGGCCCCTATAAGGGCGGCCTGCGCTTCCACCCCTCGGTCAACCTCGGCATCCTGAAGTTCCTCGCCTTCGAGCAGGTTTTTAAGAACTCGCTCACCACGCTCCCCATGGGCGGCGGCAAGGGCGGTTCCGACTTCGATCCCAAGGGCAAGAGCGACAACGAAGTCATGCGCTTCTGCCAGAGCTTCATGACCGAACTCTCCCGCCACATCGGTCCCGACACCGACGTTCCCGCCGGCGACATCGGCGTGGGCGGACGAGAGATCGGCTTCCTCTTCGGCCAGTACAAGCGCCTGCGCAATGAATTCGCCGGCGTGCTTACCGGCAAGGGCCTGGCCTGGGGCGGTTCGCTCATTCGTCCCGAAGCCACCGGCTACGGCTGCGTGTACTTCGCCAACGAGATGCTGAAAACCCGCAAGGAAACGCTCGAAGGCAAGACCTGCCTGGTTTCCGGCAGCGGCAACGTCTCGCAGTACACCGTCGAGAAGCTGCTTGATTTCGGCGCCAAGCCGGTCACCGTCTCCGACTCCGACGGCGTTGTCTATGATCCCGATGGCATCGACCGCGAGAAGCTGGCGTTCGTCATGGATCTGAAGAATGTCCGCCGCGGCCGCATCCGCGACTATACGGACCAGTACAAGAAGGCCATCTTCATGCCGTCCGACGTGAAGCTCGGCTACAACCCGCTGTGGAACATCAAGGCGGATTGCGCGTTCCCGAGCGCCACGCAGAACGAAATCAACGTGAAGGATGCGCAGAACCTCATCAACAACGGCTGCAAGCTAGTTGCCGAGGGGGCGAACATGCCGAGCACGCTCGAAGCCACCAAGCTGTTCCTCGAAGCTGGACTGCTCTATGGCCCGGCCAAGGCAGCCAATGCTGGTGGAGTTGCCACGTCTGGTCTGGAAATGTCGCAGAACAGCATGCGCCTGACCTGGACCCGCGAGGAAGTGGACGATCGTCTGCACAAGATCATGATCGCTATCCACAAAAACTGCTACGAGACGGCCGAGATGTACGGCACGCCCGGCAACTTGGTGAACGGCGCCAACATCGGCGGCTTCCTGAAAGTCGCCAACGCCATGCTGGACCAGGGGCTGGTGTAGTTGCTTTGACTGTAGAGCGGGCCTTCAGGCCCGCGTTGCCGGTGTATTTTTTGATTTGATTGAAGCGGGGTGGGCGCAAGCCCACCCCGTGGTTGTTGCTAGGAGGGTAGCTGCTGAGGAACCTGCTACTACCTCTTTTCACTCCTTATCTGTGCCGCGGCTCCTGGTTCCTGTCGGCTCAACCAATGCGGCGCAGCCTCAAGTAAACGACACCAGCGAGAGCTCCCAAAAGGCCTCCGGCTGGGGCACCGAATGTTCCGCCAATAGCGATGGGCGCGGGACGTTGCCGGGACAGATACGCGGCAATTAGGAACATCGCCACGGCCCCAAAGAGTCCAGCCACGACGACATTCGACCGCTTCGCCGCGAGCGCACCTGCCCCCGCCCCGCCGAGGCCCCCAAGCGCCGTTCCAATGAACCATGCGTCGCCCTGAGCCCCGACAACGACGCTTATGGTGCCAACGACCATCCCGATAATGGAGCCCGCCAATGCCACGTATAACCGATCCCGTGGAGTGGGCGCATCCACCGTCGGTCGAGGGGAGGGAACCGTCTTTTCGGGAACATCGGCTGCGAACGATGAAGCAGTGCGAACCCCCCGTGAATCGCCTTGGGCCAAGGTTGGCGCAGGCGGCCCCAGCAGCATCTCATCAATCTCCTGCGCCATTGATGCAAAAAGATCACGTCGCTTTCTCATCTGTTTGAGAAGGCTACGGGCATCCTCGGTGGTCTCCGGATCTCTAAGGCTGCCCTTAAGGTCGAAAACGAGCGCGCTCTGCTCCTCGTAGGTTAGCGCGGTCGAGGAGGACAAACGCTGGCCCACTGCTCCCAGGTAGGAACTCGGAACGTCAGGTGCAGCCGGCAATGGGTCAGGCAGAGGCCGTGGCTGGGGCAGTGCAGCAAGGGCCCGTGCCAGGCGAAAAGCCGCGTCCCTGTCCCGGCTCCGATAATCCACGAACTGGAGCAAGGCCAGCGCTGGGGGAAGAAGGTTAGTCGAGACCCCGTCTGCTGCCAACACGGGGAGGATAGGCTTGCCCAGCGCGGCGGCATAGCCGTATTCACGCTCGCAGGCGGTGGAAGCCAGGGAGCGCGGCGTCAGGACGGGAAGGAGGACGTCACAAGCACGAATGGTTTCGAGGATTTTGTCCCACCAAGGCTGTCCGCCGGCAAGCTCCTCGTCAAACCACACTGTGTGGCCGAGCGCCCGGACGTCTTCCGCTAGGGTCTCGGCCAGGGGACGACTTTCGCGATCATAGCTGACGAAGACGACGCTCAATTGCACCTTCCAGTTGGTTGTTTCCGCGACGCCGAGTCTCGGCTTTCAGGAATTCTGCGCCAGTCCACTGCCTGTTGCAAGACATTCTCGCATTAGGCCAAGTGGCTTGCGCGACGGTCGCCCACCGCTACAAATCTATATATTTCCCGAACAGCTTGTAATAAATAGGGTCGTACTCGGCTAGAAATTCTTCGAGGACATCGACGTTGTGGAGATCTCGCCCTCTATACAGGAGCAGAGGTGGCTTCTTTTGCTTCGGTCGTTTTCCGCGTCTTACCGGCGCCTTCAGGAGCCAATTATGACTGCACTTGTTCCGCAGGGTATTCAGTTCGGCGGGCTGGCCCACCCCGTCAACTTATTGTTGCGAATGAACTTACACGAGAGGGTGGCCCATCCGGCCTTCCTTTGGCGGGGTGGGTCTTTTCCTCGCGTCAACCAAACGCCACGTTCCGCTCCGCGAGCCTGCCTCGGCGGACGGCCCGTTCCACTCAAGCGACGCTCCGCACGCGCACCTTCACCTCCACCCGCGAGCCCAGTCGATTCAAAACAGAAATCAGGCGATCCACCGTGAAGCGGCCGAGGTCAGCATTGCGGATGCGAGAGAAGTCCGCCGCCGCGATTCCGGTGCGTGCATGTGCCGCCCGCACGGTCAGGCGTTCCCGGTTGAGCGCCTTGATGATCTCGGCGGCCAGGATAGCCTTGAACTGCTCGGCGTCCGCGCTCTTGTGCCCCAGGTCGCGGAACGCATTTCCGCTCCCCCGTACCACTTCCAGCTTCTCGGTCTTCATCGCAACATCTCCTTCAATCGTTTTCAGACGGTCCCTGAGCAGCTCTATCTCGTGCTGCGGCGTTTTGATGCCTTGCGTCGATTTCTTCCGGAACGCATGCACCACCCAGACTTCATCGCCGAGTTGCACGGCATAGATCACCCGAAACGCGTCGCCCCGGAACGGCAGCGCGATCTCGAACACGCCCGAACCCAGGCCACGGATAGGCTTGGCGATATCCGCCTTGGCTCCTTCAGCGGCGATCGTCAGGGCCGCGAGGCAGATGGAACGGGGCTCCTTCCGGGAACTTTTCGAACTCCTTCAGCGCTGCCTTAATCCACGAGATGGGCCTTGTCGGTCGGGTCATGCTCTCTCGGCATGCAGGTTCGCAATCGCCCCGATGTTGTCATATATGACAACGGCTGTCAACCTGCTGCCCTGGCGCGCGGCCCGGTCAACGCCCCTTCTCGGGACCCGAAATCTGCAGTCGGGCGCCCCGTTCAAACGAAGCTTGAGCG